>Ga0207933_1000774_pt1 | contig 28168 bp, 25 predicted proteins | sample NGESurdeep092012_4_FD_184488 | JGI IMG/M metagenome (GOLD analysis project Ga0207933, IMG submission 184488) | Arctic peat soil microbial communities from Barrow, Alaska - NGEE Surface sample F53-3 deep-092012 (SPAdes) | ecosystem: Environmental > Terrestrial > Soil > Wetlands > Peat ... | reverse complement strand
TGGATTCGGCGCCCTGGTTTTGGCTCAACCGGTCCATGTGCAACCCGTCGCGGCAGCCGCCAGTGGTGGAATCGTAGAGCGCGAGACCCAGATCGTTCCGGCCGAGAAACCACTCGAACGCGCGCCGCGCTTCCGTCACCCAGAACATGTCGTCCGTTGCGTGATACGCCTCGATGCACGCGGAAATCGTCACCTGCGCCTCGATGGGCTGCTGGTCGAAGATGGCGCGTTCGTAGCCGCGCGGAAAAAATCCGTTTGAGCCGACGGGGCGGAACGAGCCGGCGTCCGAGGTCTGGATTTTAATCAGCCAGCGCAGCGTTTTCAGGCCGAGTTCGAGCATCTTTTCATTATGCAGGCTGCGTCCGTTGAGAATCATCGCGTGCGGCAATTTGGCGTTCGCATAGGAAACGACTTCTTCAAACCAGTGCCAGTCCTCGGTGGCGGCGTCGGCGTGGCGCTGCATGAGCTTGGCCGTGAGTGATTCGCGGATCTGGTTCGCGCGCCGGTCGCCGCCAAAGCGCCGCAGGTATTCGTCAATGCCGATGAGCGTGAACGCCCACGCGCGCGGCGATGAAAATTCTGCGGCCACGGGCAGCGCCTGCTCGAACAGTTGTGCCGCGAGCATTTGAAAAGTTCCCTGGCCCGCCTGCGACACGCACAAGCCCAGCGCCCACAGCGCGTGCCCCGTGCAATCTTCCGAGCCAACTTCCTCCAGCCAGCGCCGGTCGAAGCTCATGAAATTTCGGAAGCGTCCGCGCTTTTGGTCGAAGGCGTGATTGAGAAACGCCATATAAGTGGCGGCCTTCGCGCAGAGTTGCGGCGAATCGTGGCCCAGTTTTTTCAGCATCAACGTCAGTGCCAGCGCACGGGCGTTGTCGTCCGTGCAATAACCTTCCGCCAAATTTCTAACCGTGAAACTTGCGTGCTGAAACATTCCGGTCGAGTCGCTCATGAGAAACAGATGGTCCAGTTTCATTTCCGGCAATTGTCCGGGCTGTTCGTCGAGTGTCTTGATGGGTGAAGATTTTCGTCCAACAAAGCTATGGTCGAGCCGCGCCTGCTCGAAAGATTTCGCATAAAGCTGCGCCACGCGGCCCCATACCATTTCGCGTCCGAGCTTGTAAGCATTTTTGCGCATCAAGTGCCGCAGCGGTTCGTCGCGCAGCAATTCCACGACGGCGACGGAAATGGCTTTCGCGTCGCGAAACGGCACAAGTTTGCCGCGTTCCGCCGTCAGCAATTCCGCCGCGTGCCAGTAAGGCGTGGAGACCACGGCGTTGCCCGCGCCGAACGCATACGCCAGCGTGCCGGAAGTGATTTGCGATTCAGTCAGATACGGCGTGAGATAAATGTCCGCCGCGCCGATGAACCGCATCAATTCCTCCAGCTCCACGAAGCGGTTGAAGAACACGACATTTTTTTGCACGCCGAGGTCTTTCGCCAGCCGCTCCAAACCCAGGCGATAAGGCTCGCCCTCGTCGCGCAGCAGATTCGGATGCGTCTGGCCCAGCACGATGTAGACGACGTTTGGAAATTCGCGGATGATGTCCGGCAGCGCACGCAACGCAAACTCGATTCCCTTGTTGGGCGAGAGCAACCCGAACGTCAGCAAAACCTGTTTGCCCGCCACGCCGAATTCGTCCTTGAAATAATTTGGATCCGCGAACGGCATATCGGGAATGCCGTGCGGAATCAGATCAATTTTATTTTCCCGCACCTGATAAACGTCGCGCAGAAATTCCCGGCCGCGCTCGCTCATCACCACCACCCGGGTCGAGAGCCGGATCAGGTCGCGCATCACGCGGCGCTGCTCCTCGTTCGGTTCGCGGAGGATCGTGTGCAGCGTGGTGACGATGGGCATGTTCAGTTCGCGCAACAGCGCCAGCACATGGCTGCCCGCCGGCCCGCCGAAAATGCCGAACTCATGCTCCACGCAAACCACATCCACGTCCGTGATGTTCAGAAAATCCGCCGCGCGCAAATACGACGGCAAATCCTGCTCCGTAATCTCGAAGCGCACTTCCGCCGGATAATTGTAGCCTTCCGCGATGTCATTGACGGGCACGACGAGGCATTGGAGCGCGGGAAATTCCTTTGCCACGGCGCAGCGCAAATCGGTCGTGAACGTGGCGATGCCGCATTTGCGCGGCAGATAATCGCCGAGAAACGCGACCTTGTGGATGTCCGGGGGCTGCTGCATTAAAATTTTCCGGGCCGCTCTGGGGATTCACCTGTCAACTTTGGGGTCTGCTATTCTTCTTTCTGCTCGCGACGTTGCGGTCGAAATGTCTGCCAGACTGTGGAAATCAGTCCGGCGCCTTTAACGATGTTTTGCAGCCACGAAGGTTTTTCGGCAGCCGGCGCGGATTTTTTGCGACGCAAAGATGCCACACCGTTTATCAAGACGGCGGCGGCTGACGTCATTGAACGCAGGGTTCGCGCTTGATTGACCAGCGAGCGGGCTTCGTCCGTCATGGTCTGCCAGTCCTCAACCAGTTGCGCGCGGTTGAGTTCACTTTCCGCGAGCAAAAGTTTTTTTCGCGATTCGAGCGCGTTCATCCGAGTATTTTTTCCAGACATTCGCGATCCTTTCGCAGTTGGTCGAGCGAGGCAGAAAACGTCTGCCAGTCATGCAGCAGTCTGGTGAGCCGCCGCCAAAGGCAAATCCCGACTGCCCCGTAAAGAGCCGTCAATATCAGGAGGACAGCCACGGGCGACCATGCCCACAGCAAAACCACGATGGCCGCCGTGAGCGTAAGTCCCGCAAGCAGTCCAAACGCCGCCGCACCGAGCGCCAAAAGGAAGGCGTGCAGAAGGCGCTCGCGCTCCTCCTGCACTTCCACCGTCAACAGTTCAAGTCGGTTTTCCCCGATGGTCAACAGCCGCCGCGCAAAATGTTTCGAGGTCGCGGCCAGTCCGCTGATGCTGGCGGTGGATTCTTCCATGGCAGAATTAATCGCAGTTGCGGGAACAACGGCGCCCCAGGAGATAACCGACAAGCACTCCGACGCCGACGCCGACGGCAATGGCTTGATAGGGATTTTCGCGGATGGATTGATCCGCGACCTTCGCGCCAGCGACCGCCTTGTCGCGGACATTGCCGGCGATTTCCTTGCCTCGTTCCAGCGCGGCGGCGAGGCGCTTGCGGGCGGCGCTGACTTTTTCTCCGGCCACGTCAGCCGTGGCGGCCATCAATTCGCGCGCGTCTTCGGCAAGCGTCCCTGGGTCATTACTGGTGGTATGTGTTTCTTTGTTCATGCTTTTTGTATTTTTGTTTTGTTTGCGTTTTTCAAAGGTAAATTGGTTGCGTCATCGCGATGGGCGACCTCCGGCGAACCGGCCACTTTCAAAACAGAGTTTCTTCCGCCGAATGGATTTGCAACGGTTTCCCTGGCGAGCGGGTCGGGCATCCATTGGCCGTCCACGACAAGGCAGTATTCGTAGGTGCCGGGGGCGAGGATCGTTTCCTTCCACCAGTTGCCGGCGCCTGAAGAATGCAGGCTCTTGGCCTCGGGCTGCCAATGATTGAATGTTCCCGCGATGCAAACTGTTTTGGCCGTCGGATGAGTGAACTCAAAGCGAACCGGCACCAGTTGCGCGATTAGAGCGTTATCGTGATTGTGATTATGTTTCATATTTTGTGATTCATCGGAATGGTTGATTTTTAATATTTGTAAAATGGTTTTGTTTCACATCACAATAATACGCGTGGAAAGCGTTCGGACGCCATGGGGTGTTACCCTACCAACGACCGGCGAGACGCCCGGCAGCACGTTATTCGCAACCATTGGAAATTGACGCTCGCTATCCGCCGCGGGGCGGGAAATAGTAAGCGTCGTGATGGATGAACGATTGCCGCCGCTTTTCGGAACGCCGACCCAGCCCATTGAGCCGGCGGCGGAAGGCGTGCCACTGCGAGTTGTCCCGCCCTCGGTTCCCGATCACGAATTCTTTCAGCGCATCGGTGCCGGCGCTTACGGCGAAGTCTGGCTCGCGCGCAATCTCGCCACCGGCGCGCCCCGCGCGGTGAAAATTGTCCACCGCTCCACGTTTGCGGACGAACGGCCCTTCAACCGCGAATTTGAGGGGATCAAAAAGTTCGATGTCGTTTCGCGCTCGCATCCGGGACAGTTGGCGCTCTTCCATGTCGGGCGCAACGACGCGGCGGGATATTTTTATTATGTGATGGAACTGGCGGATTCAATTCCACTCGTAGGAGACGACGTAAGGAGTCTCACTTCAAATTCAGAAATCAGAAATCAGAAATCAGAAATGGGCGAGCCTCCTCACGTCGGCTGCTACGTTGCACATACGCTCCGCGCCGATCTGGAACATGGCCGGCTGCCTGCGGCGCGTGTTTTGGAAATCGCCCTGGCGCTCACGGAGGCGCTGGCGCATTTGCACGCCAATGCGCTCATCCATCGCGACGTCAAGCCCTCGAACATCATCTTTGTGGGCGGACGCCCGAAGCTCGCGGACATCGGCCTCGTCACCGACGCGAGCGACAGCCGTTCCATTGTGGGCACGGAAGGTTACCTGCCGCCCGAAGGGCCGGGCACGCCCGCCGCCGACATTTTTGCGCTGGGCAAAGTTCTTTACGAGGCGCTCACCGGCCTGGATCGCCGCCAATATCCCGAACTCCCCGCCGACCTGCGGCAGTGGCCGGACGCGGCGCCGGCCTTCGAGCTGAACTTGATCCTCGTCAAAGCCTGTGCCGCCGATGCGCGCGAGCGTTACGCGAGCGCGGAGGCGATGCTGGCCGACCTCAAATTGCTGGACGCCGGCAAGTCCGTGAAGCGGCGGCGCTCCGTGCAGCGCGGCTGGGCGTGGAGCTGGAAAGCGGCGGTGGCCGTCGCGCTGGTGACCCTCGGCATTTTGCTCGTCAAAAATAATCGCGACAATCGCGCGGAGTTCACCAAACTCGAACGCGCGCAACGCGCGTGGCAGAATGCCACCCCGTTCCAGCAGTCTGGAACCACAAACCGGGCGGCGTGGGAGGCGAGCGAACGCGCCGGGACACTCAGCACGGCTTTTACGCCCGTCGGGTTTTCAAATGCCGTTCAGGAATACGAACGCGCCGTCGAACTGGATCCGAATTATGCAGCCGCCTGGATAGATCAAGCCATGGCGTTGTTTCTCTCGGTTGAAAAGGGATATGTTTCTGGCAGCGACGCTCTTCCACGCGCTTTGTTCTGCGCGGAGAAAGGAACCAAGCTAGACCCGTCCGATGCCTGGGGTTGGGAGTGGGTCGGAGAATGCACGCTCGCCCTGACCTACGATTTCACCCGCGCGGAACCGATCCTCCGGAAGGGGGTGCAACTGGCGCAACACGAGCCTCAAGGCTGGAATCTCCGCAACAACCTGGCCTGCCTGCTTTGGTTTTATGGCCGCTTCGATGAAGCCGAGGCGATCCTGGTGCAGATCATCCGTGAGCAACCGTCCGAGGGATACTCGAATTCCCGGTTGGGTTTGATCTACGCTTCCCAAGGCCGTTTTGCTGACGCCGTAACCTCATTGGGAGAATGCATCTTGCTCCAACCGAACTGGCCGGAGGCCTACATTGAACGCGGCGAGATTTTGTGGGCTTTGAATCGGCGGCCGGAAGCCGCCCGTGACTGGCTGCGCTATGTGGAGCTTGGTGGTTTCGCCAGCCTGACTCATGAGGATGCGGCGATGCTGAACACCACCCTCGATCAGGATGGGCCAGACGGGTTCCTGCGAAGTCTGCTTGAGGTGCTGGAGCGGCGGCGGGCGGAAGGCAAGTTTGTTTCCGCTTACGATCTGGCAAGATTATACGCGGAAGCCGAGAATAAAGCGCGGGCGCTCGATTATCTTGAAACAGCGGTGGATGAGCACCGCACTTATGTCCTGAGCGCCAAAGTGGACATCGTCTTCAAGGATTTCCATGATGAACCGCGCTATCACGCCGTGCTCCGGCGATTGAAACTGGAGAAGTGATTCCTTACGGCACTGAACTCCACCAGGAAGGAATATAGTCCCCGGTCCGCGGCCGGCCAGAGTTCATGAACTTGAAATCCTCCAAATCCGCCTTGTTCTTCACTGTGTCAAAGGCGGGGCGATTCCGCTTGGGCCAGCGCCAGTGCCGCAGTTCCGCGTGGCCGTCGGCCAGGCTCACCACGCCGCTTTGATTATGCCGGTCGGCGGGAATCCCGCCCCAGGTGCCGCTGTCCGCGCTGACCCAGGCGAAGTCCCCGGCTTCGATTGAGTTTTCTTGTTCATCAATGAACACTTGGAGACCGGATGGGCCGGGCAAAGGAATGCCGTTCAATTTGCGGCAGATGAGATAAGGAGGCGAGTCAGACCAGCCGCTCAACGGGTTCAATTGGCCGCTGATCGAGTAGCTGCGCAGCCGGAGCAACTTGGCCGTTCCTGTGGTGAACGACTGATCCGCCGGGCAGTGATAAACGCCGGGGCTTTTCACGAAGGGAAAGAGCAATCCCGAATCAATGTTCGTGATGACCGTGTCCTGCTGGGCATTCCCAAGGACCCACGAGCCGGGCAGACTGCGCACCCCGCCCGGCAGGTTCCAGGAGGAATCATCGTTCGGTATCATCACGTCGTTGTTGTCGTCGGCATACATCTGCCAGGCGAGCTGGAGTTGCTTGAGGTTGTTCACGCAGGCGATGCCTTGCGCCTTCGCCTTGGCCTTGGCCAGCGCGGGCAGGAGCATCGCGGCGAGAATCGCGATGATGGCGATGACGACGAGCAACTCGATGAGGGTGAAGCCGTCTCCGCCTCCAACTGGTTCGTGAGCCGTTGTGAATGCCCGTTTCGTATTCATAGTTTTATGTTAAACAACGCACGATATCGAGCGTAGCGGCTTTCGGCAGAAAGCCGCATTCTGCATTTTCCCAAGGTTTGCGGCGCTCTGCCGAGACGCCGCTACGACGGATAGATGCTTTTGCTGAAGTCTAGTTTTCATAATAGTTTCATTTCTTCAAGCGGTAGAATTTTGCCGGGCCGGAAATGGCGTCGGTGACCTGGCTTTGCGAACCCACGATGACCGGCAAATTTGTCAACGCCGTCCACGAATTGGTGTCTGCAAGGTTCGTGGTGGATTGCACGGTGAACCCAGAGTAATCGAATCCGGCCACGTTGGTCGGCCACGTCAAAATAACATTGGCTCCAGAAGGAATGATGGACAGTGTCGGCGGGGGCGGGAGCAGCATCACGGTTGGAGCTCCGGCAAAGGTAGAACTCCACCCACTGGTTCCCGGCATATAATATACCGTCGCGATCTCGGTGTAGATGGCGCCGAAGTCGCCGAAGGGATACACAATTACAAATAAAGAGTCACCAAAGCCGGGAGCATTGCCATTGAAATAGACGCTGGTCAGGCTGTGGCAGTTAAAGAACGCATCATCCCCGATATTGGTGACGCTGCCGGGAATCGTGACGCTGGTCAGGCTATCGCAGCCAGCGAACGCATAATCCCCGATGGCGGTGACGCTACCGGGAATCGTGACGCTGGTCAGGTTGTCATCGTAAGAGAACGCATAATCCCCGATGCTGGTGACGCCGTTGGGTATCGTGTAACTTCCGGTCAAACCGCCCGGATATTGAACGAGCGTGGTTTGGGTCTGGTTGAACAACACTCCGTTCACGGTGCTATAATGCGAATTTTGTGGAGCTACAATGAACGCAGTCATACTACCGCAGCCTGAGAACGCATTATTTCCGATGGTGGTGACGCTGCCGGGAATCGTAACGCTAGTAAGGCCGCAGCCAGAGAACGCATAATTCCCGATATTGGTGACGCTGTTGGGGATCGAGTAACTTCCACTCAAGCCGTCCGGATATTGAACGAGCATGGTTTGCGTCTGATTGAACAATACTCCATTCACGGTGCTATAATGTGAATTTTGTGCAGCTACAATAAACGCAGTCAAACTTCTGCAATTCAGGAACACAGAATTGCCGATATTGGTGACGCCGTTGCCGATGGTAACGCTGGCCACGCTCTCGCACTGATAGAACGCACCATCACCGATGGTGGTGACGCCGTTACCAATGGTGACGCTGGTCAGGTTGCCGCAGTAAGCGAACGCATAATCTCCGATGGTGGTGACGCCGTTGCCAATGGTGACGCTGGTCAGGTTGTAGCAGGCATAGAACTCATAATCCCCGATATTGGTGACGCTATTGGGAATCGTGACATTGGTCAGGCTCCCGCAGTTATAGAACGTATAATCTCCGATGGTGGTGACGGGCAGGCCAGAGATCGTGCTTGGAATCGTCACGTCACCGCCGGAACCCGTGTAGCCGGTGATGGTAATCGTGCCGTTGTCGGTCGTATAAGTGAATTGTGCTTGCGCCACGGCGGGCAGCGCCATCGCGATTGCGGCCACTGCAAAAAATGCTTTCAGTTTGGTTTTCATATTTTGCGGCTTTCGGCAGAAAGCCGCATTCTTCAATTTCCCAAGGTTTGCGGCGCTCTGCCGAGACGCCGCCACGATGGATAGCTGGTTTGGCATAGGTTTCATATTCAGCTTGGTTTTCATGGTTTGTTATGTTGGTTTGAGCGTCACCGAATTTTCATCAAAGGTTCAACCACGCGATTTGCCGGTTCTTTCAGGAAATCTTGTTTTATTTTTCTGACCGCGATTCAACCGGAATTCAACGCCAAGGCGCAAAGCGGCCAATAGTCGCACGGGCGTCTCGTCCGTGTGTTTCGGCACAAGCGCCAGCCGCTGCAAAAACACACGGGCGAGACGCCCGTGCCACTACGTTGCCGGAAAAACCTTTGCGCCTTCGCACCTTCGCACCTTGGCGTCTTTGCGTTAAAAGACTGCTGCATGAATACGGCCGGGGCGCATTTTTACTTTCCTTTTTCCTGAAAGATTGTTCGCCCGGCGTGGTTTAAGGATTAAGATGACGAAAACGATGTCCGCCCCCGAACCCAACCCAACGCAGACGCGCGCGAGCCTGGTGCAGGGGTTGCAGGCGGGCGATGAAAGCCGCTGGCATCAGTTTTACCGCCTCTACGGGCCGATGATCCGGGGCTTTGCGCTCAAGGCCGGCCTGACCGAGACGGAAGCGGACGAAGTCATGCAGGAAACGTGCATCGGTCTGGCGAAGAATGTCGGCGAGTTCCATTACGACCCGGCCAAGTGCCGTTTCAAGACGTGGCTGCTGAACCTCGCCGCGTGGCGCGTGAAAAATCAGTTCACCAAACGCCAGCGCTGGGATGAACGCGTCCACGGCCAGCCCAAGCCCGCGCACGATCCTGATCGCACCGCCACCATCGAACGCGCCGCCGATCCGGGCGCGCAAAACCTGGACGCGCTCTGGGATGAAGAATGGCGGGGCAGTCTGCTCAAAACCGCGCTCGAAAAAGTCCGCGCCCAGTTCAGCGCCATGCAGTTCCAGGTCTTCGACCTCAACGTCCTGAAAGAATGGCCCGCCCGCGACGTGGCCAAGGCCCTCGGCTTGAACATCGCCAGCGTTTATCTGGCCAAGCACCGCGTGTCCGCCGCGCTGAAGAAGGAGATTGCCCGGTTGGAAGCGGAGATGGCGAAGGTCATGCAGTAGTGGCGCAAAACTGAACAGGCTGGAAGCCTGCCCTACCATCCGAGGCCGTTGCCACTCCGGTTTTAGAATCTCCAGCTTACGCCAGCGGTCGCACAGAACGTGGCACCCGGATCAAATCGGGCGGTGCGGGTGCCGACGCCATGGGGTGTTACCCTACCAGACATTTTTGAATCCAGCCCGTGCAAGCACACCGGGACAATCATAGAAATCGTAGCGGAAGGAGTTTCAGGCCGGACGCCACCTGCGGCGTTGTGGCGAAGATTTTGCGCAAGGCCAGGTGGGTGGGCAAAAAAGCGGCGAGCCACAGGACGCCCAGCCACAGGACGACATAAAGGTTTTGGTTGACCCAATGTTGCGGCTGCTGATTGTTGAAGCCGTCAACATAATTGATGTTGATGGGGATGTTTGGATTGGCCGGATGGACACCGGCAGGCGGCATAAAAAAGTAGCAGACGAACACCAGTCCCGCCGCCAGGACAGTCCAGGCAGCCAAGGCCCGTTTATCGTAGCCGAGGCGGAACAACAGCCAGACGAGCAGCAAAGGCAGCCAGCCGTGAAACAGCGAAAGCCCGCGCGTGAACAGCGGAAGGTGCGGATCAAACATATAACTGGTCAGGTTCAGAAAGTGAAAGCCCAGAAGATTGACGCCAAAGTCCACAAGCCAGAGGCATTGCGGCAGCAGGATGCCCACGGCGCACATGCTGATGAGCAGCGGGCTTTCCAGCCACATGCCCGCCACCGTCAGCAGGAGGGCGGCATCGCAGAACCATAAAAAATTCGTCGGCCCGTAAGTGTGCAAATAAACCGGAACAAGGACGGCGAGAAACGCGGTGCAGATGATTTTTACGGCCAGCGGAATTGTGCGAATCCGAACTACGGACTGCATCCTGGCTGACAACGGCATGGCCTGGCTGACAAGCGCGGGTGATTTCATGCGCGGGTTTTTTTCATAAACCAGATCATTATGAACGAAGAAGGCCGTCCGACGCCATGGGGTGTTCACCCCATACGCTGAATTGACGCCGCCAATTTTCCCGCGCACACTTCGCGCATGGCAAAGAAATCAGAAACGAAATCAGCCACCGAGACACAGAGACGCCGAGTTAGGAAACAAACTGCGGATGCCGGAATCCAGAAATCAGATTCCCTCGGTGACTCTGTGACTCTGTGGCAAAGACCCTCCGCCCTCCTCGACACCCGCGTCGTGTATTGCGGCGACAATCTGGAACAGCTCGCCAAGCTGCCCGACGCCTGCGTGGATTTGATTTACATTGACCCGCCCTTCAACTCCAATCGGAATTACGAGGTCTTCTGGGGCGAGTCCAAGGAGAAGCGCGCCTTTGAAGACCGCCACGAATCCACCCGCGCCTACATTGACTACATGCGGCCGCGTTGCGTGCAACTCGCCCGCGTCCTCAAAAAGACCGGCAGCTTTTACTATCACTGCGACGACCACGCCAGCCACTACGTTAAGACGATGCTCGACCAGATTTTCGGGGAGAATAATCTAACCAACTAAAATTCCAAAAGTCTTATGCCTTCGGAAACACCAGAAATCGCGCAATCAATCGAAGGAGATAAACTTTATCAAGAACGTGCGAAGCGCGCTTTCCCATTGCTCGTTCGTCAGGCTTTGGCTCATCAGCCTATTTTTTATGAGAGCCTTGCCGAAGAACTCGAAATGTCCAATCCACGTAATCTCAATTTTGTTTTAGGAAGCGTTGGCACAACGATTGAAAAACTCTCCCGTAAATGGAATCAGGAAATTCCACCAATTCAGTGTCTTGTTATCAACAAACAAACTGAACTGCCAGGCGATGGCGTTTTTGGTTTCCTCGCTCCTAACCAAGATGTAAAAAGTCTTAATCGAAGGCAGAAACGTGATTTGGTGAATGCTGTTCTACAGAAGGTTTATTTGTATCCACGCTGGTTCGACGTTTTAGATCATTTTTCACTTCCCCATTCAACGTCTGATTTTACGCGCCTTGTCAGGGCGGCGAGTGCTGGTCGCGGAGGCGGCGAAAGCGAAGCCCACCGTAATTTCAAGGAATGGGTTGCAACTCAACCGCGAATACTCGGCTTGTCGGAGCGAATAGCAAATGGTGTTTGTGAATATCCTTTGCCATCTGGCGATGTGATTGATGTTTATTTCACGCAAACTTCAGAGTGCATTGCAGTCGAAACAAAATCCAAAATTTCAGATGTGAATGATATAACACGAGGAATTTTTCAATGCGTAAAATATCAAGCGGTCTTGGAGGCTTCGTTACTCGCCAGAGGCCAGAAAGCTGATGCCCGCGCCATTCTTGCTCTTGAAGCAAGACTTCCAAGCGAGCTTGTTTCACTCAAAAATCTCTTGGGCGTGACGATTTACGACAACCTGCGTCCCCCAAGTTGATTTACGAAGCACCGAGGAGAAGAAGAATCATCCGCCGTCTCCTTGAAAATTGCCCAGTCATTTATGGCTGGGTTCACGGTTCGGAAACATCGCAAGTCCCGTCAGGGACGAAAGAATTGTTCTGCCGTCCCTAACGGGACTCGATTTTATGTTGATGACATTTAACCCAGCCATAAATGGCTGGGCTATTTTCGGGGACGCCTGTGCGTCATGGCCAAACGCCTGGGCGACGTTTGCGCGTTGCCGGAAAGCGAATCTTCTGGCGCGCCGGACGTGGCTTCGTCGTCCTCCCTTGATTTGTAGGAGACGAGGTGACGAGGCTCATTATTTCAACTCCGAATCAAAATTCCGAATTCCGAATTTGAAATGAGCCTCCTCACGTCGGCTTCTACATCATTGAGAATTTGAAAACTGGGCGGTCATCGCCCCCCCCCGGCGGCATTGGTGTGGACGCCGCGCTGCTGAGCCGTCAGGTCATCGCAGTGCTATGACCCTGCCTTGGTTTGCAGTCAATCAGAAGGAAAACACACCGCCGGAATGGGCAGCGGCTCCGGCGGTTTTTTTACTTTTGGCGGTGACGGCTCATTGAGGTTTGTGCTGGGACGGATTCAAATTTGCCAGCGCCGCCAAAATGGTTTTTTGCACTGTCGGATTGGTCAGATTTCCCAGATGACCGCCGCGATTGAAGACCGTCAACTGTTCCGGGCCAAACGTGGCGCGGAGCCACGCCAAATCCTCGTCGGACAGAAAAAAATCATTTTCATTGACGATGACGCGGATGTCGGGGTTGGCGCGCAGGCCGGCGCCATACGTCCGCAAGTCGCCGGCTTTTTGCAGCATTTCCGACGCTTCCGGACCAAGTCCGTGTGCCTGATAATAGGGAGCCGCAAACTTCTCAAAATAATCCTCGTAGGAATACTGGAGGATTTCCTGATAGGCCGGCTCGCGCCGGAAATTGTGGAGCGGGTGTTGCAAGACGCCCTGGTTATCCCGCCGCTGGCTGCTGTAAATGATGTCGCGCAGCATGAACCGGAACGTCATGCCGATGAGAAACTTGGATTCGATGGAGTTAAACGGCAGCGAAACTCGCGGCGTGAGGGTGAGCTTGCTCAAGACGGCCACCTTGAGAAAAGTATTTTCAATATAGCCGGCCCGGTTGGTCTCCGGCCATTCCAGCGGCGCGCGGTAAAATTCGTCCAGCTTGGAAATGCCGAAGGCCAGCCGCACGGGCGTGTTGATGGCGACGACGCGGTCAAATTTTAGCAATGGCTGCTGGTTTGTCGGTTCGGTGGACGCGATGAACAAGGATTGAAATGCGCCCAGCGAATAGCCCATCAAAGCCCTGTCGCCCAAGCGGGCCGGATGCAATTTGTTCAGGCGGCGGTCAATTTCAGTCAATGCGACGTGCAGGTCGTGGCCGTCCACCGGCAGATATGCCGGCAGCGCGGCGGTCGAGGCGTTTTCCATGAACTCTGAATTGAACGGGCTGCTGACGTTCACGACGGAGAAGCCGTTTTTGTAGACCAGCTCGGCCAGCGCCAGGGAGTTTTCAGCCAGACGATGTGAACCCAGTCCGGGAACGATGTAAACCAAGGGCGCTTTTCCAGGTTGCAGCCAGAACGTGAATTTCAGTTTCCGGCCAGTCGCCGGAATCAAGGCCGAACTAGTTTTGCCCCGACCCGGAAAGTCGGGATCCTGATAGGTGAAGAAAACGGATTCGAGCGTTTCGAGCGACGCTTCGTCCGGTTTTCCCTTTGCCTGGAAATCCGCCACGCGGTTCGCCCGCGCGAACGTCCACGCATATTGAATCTCGGAATACGGATCCATTTCGGCCCGGCTGAAACGCACATATTCGCCCACACTGTCGGACAAATTGTTATACATGACCGCGTAGGTGAAATAAGTGTAAGGGCCGAGATAAGTCAGCGGATTGCTCGCGACGAATTTATAGGGCGCGATATAAATCAACGGATTTGCCGCCGTGTCGGCGGCCAGGCCGAGCGTGTCGCGCTCGTTGCTCGGCCCGAAAACTGGCAGCATGATAAAACAGTGCGGATTCCAGCCCCACTTGCCGAACGTCTGGCCGAAGTCCGCGTCCGATTTCGGAATCTTCCATTTGGTCGCCGGGTCAAAGATGCCGGCGATTCCGACGGTTGTATTGCAGACAAACCGGTAGGTTTCATCGCGCGCGCCATTCCACTTGCCTTGGAGCAGGTTGTTGATCAACCGGCCCGGATAGGTAAGGTTCTTTCCAAAATTTCCGATTCCCGTCCGGACCGGTTTCGCGACGACGAACCGATAGACTTTGCTCGTCGGCTTGATGACGTCGGTCATCAGCCCCACATTGAAGTCCCACATCACGCGATTGAACGGTTCGATGGGGTCGGGAACGGATTTTGGGAGAACAACCGTTTCCGCCTCCGTCTGACCTCGGCGCGACAAGTCCGCTGTCGGCAAATTTGTGATGCTAGCGGGCAATCCCTGCGCGCGGACGAACGGAGCGAGGCACACCAAGAAAATCACCAGTGCCGAACTTCGAATGCTTCGGTTCAATGGAATTTTCAAATTGTCAGCCTTCCTGATCTTGAAACAAAAATCTTTTGGGCTGGTTGAAGTTGGTTTGCCATTGGGGAAGATGTTTTGCGTGCGGGTCTTTTTGAAGATGACGGCTTGCCATCGGGCTCTCTGGTCCAGATTCCTGGCTCGGTTTGCTTCCATTCCACGACATTATTCGGTTCCATGATATGAGAGCATGAGCGAGAATCTGTGAGGACACTATGGGGTGTTACCCTACCGGAAATTTCATGAAGCGAACTTCCGGTGCAACACATCAATCCTCAAACATTAACCGCCAGACCTTCCTCCAATGCGTTTGCACGAGTTCGTGACGCCGGAAGCCAATCGTCCGGGTTCTCGCCTTCAGCCAGAGCGGCATGGGACTGCATTGGTTCAGAGAGATTCGATTTGTTTTTAGGACAACCGGAACTTCAAGAAGAGTGTTCATATTTTTGCTCTTGGATTGAAGCCTTCAAGAAATCACAAAATGTTGTTGTCCGCGAAACTCAATCAGGCGCGACTTGATGGCGAGCCGCACAAACCCTCTGGCTGTGCGTTTACCGCAGCCGGCGTTAACATGCGCGACGAATTCGCCGAACGTCAGGTATCTCTTCCTGCAATTACTTTTCATGGTCTGAAGTATAAGGCGGAAAATCGCGCGACCGATATGGGGTATTTTACCCATTCCGGATTTTGATGAATCCGGCACTTATGGTGTGTTTTCAAAATCCTTTTTGAAGCTGCGGAGCAGCGACCAATAGTAACCCATTGTGAAACCTTGGGCTAAAGACATTTCAATGCGGATGCACTTTCCCTGTGGATAACTTTTCCCAAATTTTCATTTTCAAACCAGAGAACTTCTTGAACAGCCTTGTGGACGCCATGGGGTGTTCACCTCATTCCTAGACGGAAGGTGTTCCACGTTTTTGGCGGAGCATCCGCAAAGCGGTCGTTCCAAACGGCAACAGCAGCAGCATCCCGGCGATGACCGTGGTGGGTTCGGGCACGGAGGCGGCGGATGTGTTGCAAACCGCCTTGGTGATCGTATTGTCGTCCAAAGTCACCGCGCCGTTCTCGGCCAGCAGCCGGCCATCCACGGTGGCCCCGGTATTCGCGGTGATGGAAGTCAAAGCCAGTATGGTTCCCATGAAGTCGGAGCCGGTTCCCAAGGTCGCGGAACTGCCAACCACCCAGAAAATATGACAGGCCTGGGCGCCGTTCATCAGGATGATGGAACTGTCGGAAGCTGTGATGAGGCTGGATCCGGCCTGGATGATGAATACGGCATTCGGGTCGTCTTGGGCGTCAAGTGTCAGAACTCCAGTGAGGCCAAACGAACTAGAATCGTTATAAACACCCGACGTCAGCGTCAGCCCTCCGAGATCGGTGGCCGGGGCGTAAGTCGTGGTCGCCGGACGCCCGGCGGCGTCGGTGAAGGCGGCGGACAGGTCGTTTTTGGCAATGGACATGAGGCTTGAATTCAAGGTCTGATCAACCCCGTTCAAGACCATATTGCCAGATCCCGTGACGGCCGGCGTCGGATACGTTCCAATATCCCCGTTAATCGTGCTCGTATTGACCGCACCGGCGACGGTAATTCCAGAGCCGGCCAGAACGGCAAAATTGTCGGCGGTTCCCAGATCCACGGTTGCCAGATCTGCCATGGCGTCGTGCTGGAAGCACATCATTGCCAACGCCGGGATAAGTCCCAACAGCATTTGTTTGGTGCTGGTTTTAACGGCCGTTAGTTTGGTTGTTCGGTTGTTTGGTTGTTCGGTTGTTTGGTTGTTTGGTTGTTTGGTTGTTGTTTTCATTTTATTTGTTGATTTTGTTGTTTCGTTATTAATCGCATGATTACAATGGTTTATCTTATTTGTTCAGCCATGTCTTTGCTATGGGGTATTTTACCCATGCCGGATTTTGATGAATCCGGCACTTAACGACTACCGCACGATGACTTCCGGCGGGCGCACGACCAGAACCGGAGGTCCTACGACCACGTCGTCGTGATGTTCATATCTCGCGTGTCCGTGTCCGCGCCCTCCGCCATCGGCAACAAGGCATCCGGTGGTGGAGAGGAGGGTGGCAAGGCAGATTAAATGCAGGATTTTCTTCATATCCTGTGACACTACGCGGTGGGCGGGATTTTCTCTATAAGGTGTAACCCGATGAAGGGCGAAGGGACGCAAACCCATTAGCCTCGCATCAAACTCCCTTTAGAACCGAAGCAAAATACTTTAACTCGCTCGAATTTTTTGATGTTTGCGAAGGGCAAAAAACCAGAGGCGCAGTTTAACCGTATCGGTTTTACGTTCACGTGTTTGGCGTGGTTCGCGGTCCACCTCCTCCGGCCACCTTCTCCCCATCCGATGCGGAGAAGGAATTGTTTTGTGGGACAATTTCCCGGCGTAGTCGCTGCGCGTCAACACCGGGCTGATTTCCGTAGCGCCTTCAGCGCATTTAAATTCGCGTCAATTCGTGTCACGACTTTATCTTTCCATTGCGGCGGAGTATTCACCCCGGCGCGCGGCGCGGTTGCACTGGGCGCGATGAAGCAAAGCTTGCTGCGCGGCTTTCACGTTGGTTTCTTTGCCTTGCCAGATTTCCAAAGCCGGCTGCTGGATGGCGCGGGCAAACGAAAACGCCAGCGCCCACGGCAATCGCGACTTGAACCGGACATTCATCGCGTTCAGACGCGCCGAGGCGAGTTCGCCGGGCTGGCCGCCGGATAAAAATGCAATTCCCGGAACAGCGGCGGGAACGGTTCGCGCGAGACAACTCACCGTGGCGTCGGCGACTTCATCCACGGATTCCTGCGTGGGGCAATCCAATCCCGGCAGCACCATGTTGGGTTTGAGAATCATGCCTTCGAGCAATACGCGCTGGCAATTGAGTTGGATGAAAACATTTCGCAGGACTTCCTCCGTCGCCGCGCGGCACTGCTCCAAAGTATGATCGCCGTCCATCAGCACTTCCGGCTCGACGATGGGGACGAGTCCGGCTTCCTGACACAATGCGGCGTAGCGCGCCAGCGCGTGCGCGTTGGCTTCGAGACAACTGCGGCTGGGAATATCATCGCCGATGGCAATCACCGCGCGCCATTTGGCGAAACGCGCGCCCATTTGGGAATACTCCTGAAGACGTTCGCGTAATCCGTCCAGACCTTCGATGATTTTTTCGCCGGGATGAGCCGACAAGTCCTTGGCTCCGGTATCTACTTTGATGCCGGGAATGATTCCGGCATCGGTCATGACTTTAAGAAAGGGCGTGCCGTCCTTCTTCTGCTGGCGGATTGTCTCGTCGTAAAGAATCGCGCCGCTGATGCACTCGCCGAGACCGGGTGTGGTCACAATCAATTCCCGATATGCGCGGCGGGACTCCACCGTTTGCGGAATGTTGAGCTTTGCGAATCGTTTGTGACAGGTCGGATTGCTTTCATCCATCGCCAGCAGCCCTTTGTCATCGGCAACCAGTTTGCTGGCGGTGTCTGTTAAACTTTGTGTGTTCATGGTGATAATCTCACGGTGCGTAAATCAGCGGTCAAATTATTAGTTGCCTGCCGGGGCGGAAATAGGCTGCGGCGATTGTTGTGGTTGGCCGCCAATCCGCCATCGCAAGCCACCGGTCACGATATAGACCAGCATGGCAAACAGCATCACAATCACGCAGAACCAAATCCGCCAGTCACGATGCGCGCGCCGCCAATAAGGCGGATGGCCTTGGTTAATCGGGCCGCCATTCGGATCTCCGTGCGACTTGTGACCGTTTTGCAATTCATTCATAAGATGCTATGAGCCGCCGTTGATTGTCAGGATGGATGGTTTTTCGTTCATGCTGCGATGTCCAATCCGAACGAAGCCAGTTTCGCGCAGGTGGATTTGTAATCCGTGTGAAGAATGCTTCTGATTCCCATGCCTTCTGCGACCTGGACGAATAGCGGCGTGTTTTCGATATAAACAATCTGCCGGGCTGGCGTCTGGGCGATGTCCAGCGCCAGCTTGAAAATATCCGCGTCCGGTTTTCGGAGATGAACGAAGCAGGAAGAAATAAAAGCATCCACAAACCCAGCAAGTTTGAACGTGCTGATGCGGTGGGCGTTCAATTCGCGTGACTCGTTACTGACGACGATAATTTTCAATCCATATTTGGCTTTCAGGCTGCGAACCAGTTCAATCATCCTGGTGCAAGGTTTCGACTGTGCGAACATGAAACGTCGAAACTCGGCTCGCGTGAACGGACGCTTTTCATAAAAAACCACGCGGTCCAAATATTCGTTAAAAGCAATTTTATCCTCTTCGTGGGTTTCAAGGTTCAAGCCATGCCGCTCTTCCATTTCTGCCCAGTCCAACTTAAAATGTTTCGTCGCCCGCAGGCGGGCATGATGATCCCAGCCGTTGGTCAGCAGGACACCGCCGATGTCCACAAACAAGGCCGAGATTGGTGCTCCTTTTTTCATGAGGCCGGTAGTGGTGAAGTCTGGATAATCGTCCTCGTCATGGCCTGATACATCATTTCTTCACTAAAGAATGGTGCGCCAAGCGGTTCGTAACCGGCGGTTAGCTTTTCATTTACTTTTCGCGCAAGCTCGTCATGTGTTGCGGCATCGGCATGAAATGGCACAGCGACGATTGTATACTCGATGGAAGTTTTCATGTTATTGGTTTCAATAAAATTATCGCTGCCACAGGATTAGGGCATCTTCCAAAGGAATTACAACGCCGTCGCAATGCGGCATCACTCGATCCGTATAATCCGTTGGCGGACGAGTTGCAGATACGGTTGCGCTATAAACGTAACCGTCTGATTCGTCGGCCAGCGGGTGAAGGCAAGTCATTTCCTGCCGCACCGGAGGGTTTTCTTTAATCCCGTCGGCGTAAAGCTCTACCCGCACTGCCTTGGGGTCAAGGCCATAAAGGCTAACTTGGACTTCAATGATGTGTTTCCCGTCGCGTGTCTCCACCTTCACAGCACCAAAGTGCAGCGCGGCCCATTTTTGATCCAAGCTGTGACGCCAATCTACCATTTGTTTTCCAATGATGCCTTTGTTGGCCATGCGCGATTGGCAGGCGACCGCCGCCGGGAGATAATGTTGCTCGGTGTATTCGCACACGGCGCGGTTGGCGGAAAAGCGCGGGGCCAGTCGCGCCATGCTTTCGCGCATCCGCGTGATCCAGGCCGTGGGAATGCCTTTCTCGTTGCGGGTATAAAATTCCGGGATTACCTCGCGTTCGAGCCGTTCGTAGAGCGCCTCGGCTTCCGCCACGTCCCAAGATGGATCGTTGCCATGCTCCTGACCGTCGCCCAACGCCCAGCCCAACTCCGGCACATACGCTTCCGCCCACCAGCCGTCCAATTCCGAAAGGTTTATGCCGCCGCGCGCCACAAGTTTCTCGATCACTAAACGATCAACCAAGCCGACCGCACTGTGATGGCGAAGCTGCAATCGTTCCGCCAGTTCGCTTACGGTGACTTGGTCGCGTCCAGGGAAACCTCTGATGGCCAGCAAGACCTGATGTTGTTGCGACGTGATGCCGGCAGCCTGCGCCGCCGTTTCGCTGAAATGGATGAATTTCCGCAACGCATAACGAAACGCGGCGAGCGTTTCATACTGTGCCTTGTTAAGTTTATCCGGTCGCGCCATTTCCATTAAATTTAACACGGATACTGTCTTCGCCGCCATCATTTGGCGTCAAATATCGTATTACGATATAAACTGCGCGTTCGATAAATGCAAACTGAATCCGCAAGTTTCCCTGCCGCGAGCGGACGATTTTGTGTGCGGACCATGTCCCTGTCAAACCGCCACTCCAAAGTTTGATTTGCGGCAGCGGCGCCTCCGGCGACCAAGCCGGTGCCCACATCGTTTGCAACAAAAGAAACCAGTCTGACCGGATGCTGGCGTTTAACGCAAAGCCAACGAAAGAGGCCGCCACTACAAAAATGTTCACTCGCAGTTTAACGAGCACCAGAATATCTGAAAACCAGCTTGGACCGCTTTCTGGTCCTGCAACTGCGATTGTTTTTTCTGACAGGCTGGACGTTTCTATGTTCATTCATTTGCTGAAGACGGGGAATTTGTCCATTTCTTAAAACTGTTTGGATTTTAAGAATCAGGTGAACCTGTCAGGCGATGATTCCGCGCCGACAATGATCTTCAGTCGTTGACCAATTTCGTGGGCCAGACAAATCATTTCCTGCGCGTCGGCTTTTTTAAGATGGCTGGAACAATTGAAATCCCATAATTGCAGCCAGGTGTTAAAATGATGCTCCTCAATGCCCAACCGCAAATGCTTGGCTGGCATCTGGCCGAGATACCCCGAAGGCCCTCCGGTCAGGCGTGCCCAAAATGAGGCGATCTTCGCAAGATGCGCCGACCAGTCGTCAATATGTTTGTTAAAAATTGGGCCAAGCACCGCATGTTGCCGGACATCGGCATAAAAGTGTCGCAACAGAAGCTCCAATCCTTCCCGGCCTCCGATCCGATCATAAAGACATGACTGTGTGTTCATTTGCAGCACCGTGCAAACAGGATAAATCATTAAAGATGTATTGCAAATGCATTTTTACTTGAAGTCCGTCCCGGATGTCGGATTATCAGTGCGGCATGCAATTCAGCGTCTTTTCCGATTATTCGTTGCGCGTGCTGATGCACGCTGCTTTGCGGGCACCTGAACTTGTCACCATTGATGAGGTCGCGACTGCCTTCGGCATCTCCCGCAACCATTTGGTCAAGGTGGTTCACGGCCTCGGCAAAAGCGGCCATCTGGCAACCCGCCGCGGCATCGGTGGCGGGTTCACTTTGGCCGTGCCGGCGAAACAATCATGTTGGGAAAGGTTGTGCGCCTGACCGAGGGCGATGAAACGGTGATTGATTGCAAGGACAGAAATAACCGTCTGTGCAGCATTTTTCCGGTTTGCCGTCTCAAAGGCGTCCTGGACGAGGCGGCAGCGGCGTTTTTTGCGGTATTGGACAACTACTCGTTGACTGATTTGGTGAAACGACCTTCTGAAATAAAAAAGCCGTTAAAAATTTAGCCTTCAACAAACACCCATCATGGCTCATTTCCAAAATTGGATTGTGAATGTTGCAAAACAAAGTGTTGCCGACATTTCGTCGCAGAAAATCAACGAAAGTCTCACGCGTTCTTCTGCGGCTGGAAATTGGCAGCACTTTGGCCAGGTCCTCAAATTATCAATGGTTGGACAAGAAGTGATTTTCTTCGGCGCTCATAATTGCTAAAATAAGCGAACGACATGGAAGACACAATTTTTTGGAGCCGGCTGCAGTTTGGATTCACCATCACCTATCACTATTTGTTTCCGCAACTCACGATGGGGCTGGCGTGGTTTCTCGTTTATTTTAAATGGAAACAGCTGCGCACCGGCGAAGAGCGGTTTGGAAATGCCGCGCGTTTCTGGGCGCGAATTTTCGGCATCAACTTCGCCGTCGGCGTCGTGACCGGCATTCCGATGGAATTTCAATTCGGCACCAACTGGGCGGCGTTCTCAAAATTTTCCGGCAATGTCATCGGCCAGACACTTGCGATGGAAGGCATGTTCGCTTTTTTTCTGGAAAGTGCGTTGATCGGCACCGTTGTGTGGGGCGAGAAGCGACTCGGCCCGCGCAATCATTTTCTCGTTACCGTCGGCGTCGCGTTTGGCAGTTGGTTGTCTGCGTATTTTATTTTGGCGACCAACGCGTTCATGCAATATCCCGTCGGTTATTCCACGGCGGCGGACGGTTCGCTGCGGCTGGCGAGTTTCAGTCATTTTCTGCTGAACCCGTGGGCGATGATCATGTTTCTGCACAACCAATGCGCCGCGCTTGTCACGGGATCGTTTGTCATCACCGCCGTCGGCGCGCTTTATGCCTTGCGCGGCAAATACGCGGAACAGGCATCGCTGTTTTTGAAAACCGGAACGCTCGTCGGTTTGATTTCCGCGGTGCTCGTCGCTTTTCCCACGGGCGATCAACAGGCGAAAATGGTCGCGAAACATCAACCCGTTTCGCTCGCGGCGATGGAAGGACATTTTCACGGCGGCACGAATGTGGAACTCAATTTCATCGGCCAGCCCAACGTTCCTGAAGAACGAATAGACAATCGAATTTACCTGCCGTATGCGTTGAGCTTTCTCGCGTTCGGCCATCTTCACGCGAAAGTTCAGGGACTGGACGATTTTCCGAAAGACGAATGGCCGCCGAACATTGAACTGCTTTATTACTCATTTCATGTCATGGCCGGTTTGGGAACGATTTTTATTTTGCTGATGGCGCTGGCAAATTTTCAGCGCTGGCGCGGACGACTCGAAAAATCGCGCGGTTTGCTGTGGGCGTTGATGCTCGCGTTTCCATTTCCTTATATTGCCACGACGGCGGGTTGGATGACCGCCGAACTGGGCCGGCAACCGTGGATTATTTTTCACATTCTGCGCACCGGCCAGGGCGTCAGCGATGTCGTCAGTGGCGGCAATGTTTTGTTCACGCTCATCGGTTTCACCGGACTTTATTTTGTGCTCGGCGTGCTGTTTCTGTTTTTGGTCGCGCGGGAAATCGCGCACGGTCCGCAAAGTATTTCCGCCGATGGAAAAGTGGAGGTGTCCCATGATTGAAATCTGGTATGCGATTTTGTCCTTCATGCTCGTCATGTTCATCGTGCTGGAAGGATTCGATGTTGGTGCGGGACTGTTGCAGCACATCGTTGGCAAAACGGAAGCGGAACGCCGCCTCGTCATCGCGGCCATCGGACCGTTATGGAGCTGGCACGAAGTCTGGCTCGTCGGTTTCGGCGGAACTTTGATGTTGGCGTTTCCGAACATTCTCGCGTCTTCGTTCGCGGGATTTTACCTCGCATTTTTTCTTCTGCTGTGGTCGCTGATTTTGCGCGGCATTTCCATTGAAGTCGGTGGCCACGTTGCGGAACCATTGTGGCGCACCGCGTGGAATTTTATTTTTGTCGCCGCTAATTTACTGCTCGCCATTCTCATCGGCGCGGCGTTGGGCAATGTCGTTCGCGGCGTGCCATTGAATGCCGAGGGCAAATTCTCGCTTGCATTTTTTACCAATTTCAGGCCGTATGGAAACGTCGGCATTCTCGATTGGTTCACCGTGTCCGTCGCCGTTTTTATTCTCGTGACCTTCGCGGCGCACGGCGCAAATGCGTTGGTTCTAAAAACCGAAGGGCCGGTGCATGACCGCAGCCTGCGCCTCGCGCGGCAATTGTGGAAAATAGTTTTGCTGCTGCTGGCCATCATCACTTTTGAAACGTGGCGCGTGCGACCGGAATTATTTTCGGGAATGACGCCTAAACCAATTGCTTGGCTTGGATTGGCATTTGTCATCGGCGGCGCAGTTGCAATTTTCACCGGCTTGCGCGGCAAAGGCGAATTGCGCGCCGTCATCGGCTCCAGCCTGTTCATCGCGGGACTGATGATCGCCGGAGCCGCCAGCGTGTTTCCCATCATGCTTTATTCCACCCTGGCCCCGGAAAACTCCCTGTCCGCCTACCAAAATGCCGCCGCCGGACATGGGCTGGCCGTGGCACTGGTGTGGTGGCCCGTCTCGCTGATTTTTGCAGTCGGTTATGCTCTGTTCATCTACCGGCATTACATCGGCAAAGTGAAAGCCTCCGAAGACACGCAAAGTCCTTATTGAGGAATAAATTTTATTCGCACGGTAATTGTGAAATAAATTTGCCAACTTAAAAAATTCAATTCTGCTGGTTTGCGGAATGCGCCCAACCGATTAAAGTTTGATCGTGCAGCCACGTTGCCGCGTCCAAGCGGCAAAAGAAAAAATGGTGAAAAAAACATAGTGAAACAAAAAGCAAAAATTCAGAGACGCGTGGAGTCGGACAGTATGGGCACGGTTGAAGTGCCCGCCAATGTCTATTGGGGCGCGCAGACGGCGCGCTCACTCATCCACTTCAACATCGGTCGGGACACGATGCCACCGGAACTCATTCGCGCGTTCGGAATCTTGAAAAAAGCGGCGGCACTGGTGAACGCGGACTTGGGCCAACTGTTGCCGGAGAATGGCCGCCTGATCGCGCAGGCCGCCGACGAAGTCATCGCCGGCAAACTGGATGACCAGTTTCCGTTGCGCGTCTGGCAGACCGGCAGCGGCACGCAGACCAACATGAATGCGAATGAAGTCATTGCCAACCGCGCCATCGAACTGGCGGGCGGTGTGCTCGGTTCCAAAAACCCCATTCATCCGAACGATCATGTCAACCGCTCGCAATCATCGAACGACACATTTCCGACGGCCATGCACATCGCAGCGGCGGGGCGGCTGCATAACGATCTTATTCCGGCTGTGCAGCACATTCACGATGCCATTGACGCCAAGGCAAAAGAATTTGCGAACGTCGTCAAAATTGGACGCACCCATTTGCAGGATGCCACGCCGCTCACGGTCGGGCAGGAAATGTCGGGCTGGGTGAATTTGCTGGCCCGCGACCTTGACCGGCTCAAGCTGGTGCTCACCGGCCTTTATGATCTGGCCATCGGTGGCACTGCCGTTGGCACCGGCCTGAACGCACCGCCGGAGTTTGCCGGACGCGCCGCCGCCAAAATTGCCGAACTGACCGGCCTGCCTTTCCGGTCGCATCCCAACAAGTTCGCCGCGCTCTCGGCGCACGATGAACTGGTGTTCGCGCACGGCGCAATTCATACGCTGGCCGGATCGCTGATGAAAATTGCCAACGACATTCGCTGGCTGGCGTCCGGTCCGCGTTGCGGTCTCGGCGAACTTCTGATTCCGGAAAACGAGCCGGGTTCATCCATCATGCCGGGCAAGGTCAATCCCACGCAGTGCGAAGCGATGACCATGATTGCGGCGCAAGTTCACGGCAATAACGCCGCGATTGCCTTTGCCGGCTCCCAGGGCAATTTCGAGCTGAATGTTTTCAAGCCCGTCATCATTTATAATTTTTTGCATTCGGTGACGCTGCTTCACGACGCCAGCCACGGCTTTGTGGAATATCTCATCAAGGGCATCACGCTGGATCGCGCGCGGATTGACGCGAACGTAAAAAATTCCCTCATGCTGGTGACCGCGCTGACGCCGGCGATTGGCTACGACAAGGCCGCCAAAATTGCGCACACGGCGCACGCCGAGGGCATCAGTTTGCGCGAAGCGTGCGTGAAACTGAATTATTTGCCGGGCGAGGAATTTGACCGGCTGGTTCGCCCGGAAGCCATGACACATTCCTGAAATGGTTTTCAGAGTGACAGGCGGATTGCCTTGGCTATACTGAAATTAATTTGAGCGAAACTATGGCGAATGCACCGGCAATTTTCAGTCATTTGAATTTGGATTATCTGGAAGGTTTGTATGCGGATTATCTGCGTGATCCCGCGTCGGCCTCGCCGGAATGGCAACATTATTTTGCCACGTTAACGAATGGCGAGGCTCAAAATGAAACCGCCGTGCCGCCCGCACCAACTCGTTCTTACAGCGTTTTTAATCCGCCCCCTGCCCGTCGCAATGGCGCGATGCAAAATGCCGAGCCGGCTGCGGCGGATTTGCAGGAACGTGTTGACTCGCTGATTCGCAGCTACCGTTCGCGCGGACACATCATCGCGGAAATTGACCCGCTGCGGCAGCCGAAGGCGGAGCCGCCGGAGCTTGAGCCGGCCTATCACGATCTGAGCGCTGCGGATCTGGAGCGACCATTTGCTTGTGTGCCGATGGAACCGCACGATCTGCTGCCGTTGCGGGAAATTATTGAACGGTTGCGCAGCACTTACTGCCGTTCCATCGGCGTTCAGTTCATGCACATTGACGATTATGCGATCCGGTATTGGCTGCAAGAACAGATGGAGCGGACGCAAAACCGGCTCACCCTCAGCCGCGCAAAACAACTGCGCATTCTCACGCGACTCACCGACGCGGTGACGTTCGAGGAGTTTATCCGGAAAAAATTCATTGGCGCAAAAAGCTTTTCCCTGGAAGGCAGTGAAAGTTTGATCCCCTTGCTTGATCTGGCCATTGAACACGCCGGCGAACAGGGCGTCACCGGCATCGTTTTGGGCATGGCCCATCGTGGCCGGCTGAACGTCCTCGCCAACATCCTCGGTAAAAGCCCGCGTGCAATTTTCCGGGAGTTTGCGGACACCGACCCGAAACTTCAAAAGGGCGGCGGCGATGTGAAATATCACCTGGGGCACGACCATGATTATGTGACCGCTGCCGGGCGAACCGTGCATTTGTCGCTGTGTTCCAACCCCAGCCATCTGGAATTTGTGAACCCCGTGGCCGCCGGCCGCGTGCGCATCCGACAGGATTGCGGCGGAGACACGGAACGCAGCCAGAACCTGCTTGTGCTGATTCACGGCGACGCGGCGTTCATTGGCGAAGGTGTGGTGCAGGAGACACTTAACATGAGCCGACTGCCGGGTTATACCGTGGGCGGCGCGCTGCACATCATCGTCAACAATCAGATTGGTTTCACCACATCGCCCAACGAGGGACGGTCTTCCATGTATGCTACGAGCGTGGCCAAAATGCTCCCGGCGCCGATTTTTCACGTCAACGGCGAAGACCCCGAAGCCGTCGCGCAATGCGTGCAACTGGCGCTGGCCTTCCGCGCCAAATTCAAGCTCGATGTCGTGATTGACATGTATGGCTATCGCCGGCTCGGCCATAATGAAAGCGATGAGCCGACCTTCACGCAGCCGGTGTTGTATCGCCGCATTGGCGAACGCAAACCGGTGCGCGAAGGTTATCTCGAACATTTATTGAAATTGGGTGAAGTGACGGACGCCGAGGCGGACAAAATTGCTGAAACGCGCCAGAGTTTGCTCGAACAAAATCTGGCCGAATCCCGCCGCCAAACGCCGCCGCCGGACAGCGCATTGCCAACTGGACGGCAAAATTACATTGGCGGACCCGAACCGGCGGAAGAAATTACGACCGGCGTGGAGCGAAAAACATTGGCGGCATTGCTCGAAGCACAAACGCAATTGCCCGCCGATTTTCAAACGCATCCGAAAATTCAGAAACTTCTCGAAGCTCGCCGGGAAATGGCGGCGGCCAAACACGCGCTGGACTGGGCCGCAGCCGAATCGCTGGCCTTTGCCACGCTGGCGACGAAAGGAGTGCGCGTGCGGATGAGCGGCCAGGATTGTGGGCGCGGGACATTCAGTCACCGGCACGCGGTGCTGCACGATTTTAATGATGGTCATCTCTACACGCCGTTAGCGCATCTGGCGGCCCAACAGTCACCGATTGAATTCCACAACAGCCCGCTGTGCGAAACGGGCGTGCTGGGGTTTGAATACGGTTACAGTCTTGATTGTCCCGGCGGGCTGGTTTTGTGGGAGGCGCAATTCGGCGACTTTGCGAATGCGGCGCAGGTGATCATTGACCAATTCATCATCAGCGGTGAGAAGAAGTGGGGCCATTTGAGCGGGCTGGTGTTGCTGTTGCCGCATGGATTGGAAGGGATGGGACCGGAACATTCCAGCGCGCGGCTGGAACGATTTCTCCGGCTGTCCGCCGAGGATAATATTCAAGTGGCAAACCCGACCACGCCCGCGCAATACTTCCATCTGTTGCGCCGACAGGCGTTGCGGCGCTGGCGCAAACCGCTGGTGGTGATGACTCCCAAAAGTTTGCTGCGCCATCCGAAGTCGGTTTCGACTTTGGATGAACTCGCG
>Ga0207933_1000773_pt1 | contig 28170 bp, 26 predicted proteins | sample NGESurdeep092012_4_FD_184488 | JGI IMG/M metagenome (GOLD analysis project Ga0207933, IMG submission 184488) | Arctic peat soil microbial communities from Barrow, Alaska - NGEE Surface sample F53-3 deep-092012 (SPAdes) | ecosystem: Environmental > Terrestrial > Soil > Wetlands > Peat ... | reverse complement strand
CCAAAACAAGCCAAATCGACGAAAATTATCCCCGCGAGAACTTCACGAACGAAAATAACGAGTTCTTCCGCAGCCTGTGAAGCCCGCTGCTACTCCGGCACCGCGCAGCAACGAGTGCTATATAGCGTCTGGGAATTCGCTCTAAAGCCTTCGCGGAACTTCGCTCCCTTCGCGCACTTTGCGTGAAAGCCTTTCGCCCCACCAGCGACTCCCCTAGAATGGAGCGATGGCAGACCAGCTTTACCTCAGCCTCTGGTACCCAAACTTCCGCCTCGCGTCTCTCCCCGGGGCGCTCACGGGAGTCCTGCGCCAGTTCGCCCTCATCGCCGCCGACGGCAAGTCGACGAGCCCCTTCGGCCGCGTGCACGCCGCCAGCACCTATCCCATCAACTGGACCGAGACCCCAAACTACCAACGTATCTACGTCAACGACGACCGTGCCGCCGATACGCCCGACACCGCCGGCTCCGTCATCGAAACCGCCGTCGCCGAAGCCACCGAGCAACTCCACGACGACACCGCCTACGAGTTTGAAATGCGCTGGGCCCTCTGGACCCCCGACACGCCGCTCGGTCTCGACGAGGAAGACGTTCAGCCGGAACGCATCTGGAAACTCGAGCCCGCCAAGGTCCGCATCATCGGCTTCGGCCCCGGCTTCGACGACGGCGCCTTCGAGCAGAACGGCCAGATCCGTGTCGACTTCGGGCTCGACACGCCCTGGGTGCTGGAAGACGAAGACCTGGACCTCGACGCCACCCAAAAAATTCGGCAGAACGTCGAGAAGTTGCTCGCCTTCACCCTCTCTGTCGAAAAGCACTGCGGCATCTCCAGCCGCCTGCTCTGGACCGAGTCCGGCGAGCCGCTGGCAGAAAAACTCATCGCAACATTACAGCGGTTGACTTGAAACATGTACGCCCGGGAACAACCCCGACACGTTAGACCGACTCCGCCAGACGCCCGGCAATATGCGTCTCAGCGCTGTCGAAGCCGACCGGACTCGCGCCTTCCTTTACTATCCGCGGTCAGTGCGATGGCCGGAGCTTCAGCGTACGCCTTCCGCTGAGTGGAACTACTCCTCGCTCTCCCGGAGCTTTGCCACCACCCCAAAGTCCTCCAGCGTGGTGGTGTCGCCCTTCACGTCCCCGGTCGTCGCTAGCTCCCTGAGCAGCCGCCGCATGATCTTGCCGCTACGGGTCTTCGGAAGCGACTGCGTAAAGCGCAGGTCGTCCGGACGCGCCAGTGCGCCGATCTCTTTTGCCACCCACTGCCGCAGTTCCTGCTTCAGCGCCTCGCTAGGCTCGTTGCCTTCTTCGAGCGACACGAACGCCGCGATCGCCTGCCCCTTCATCTCATCGGGACGCGCTACGACCGCCGCCTCCGCAACCTTCGGATGCGCCACCAGTGCCGACTCGATTTCCATCGTGCCCAGCCGATGCCCGCTGACATTGATTACGTCGTCCACCCGCCCCATCAGCCAGAAGTAGCCGTCGGAATCCATGCGCGCGCCGTCGCCGGTGAAATAAATTCCCGGAATCTCGGAGAAGTACGCCTTCTCGTAACGCTCGGGGTCGCCCCAGATCGTCCGCGCCAAGGAAGGCCACGGCTTCTTGATGACCAGCAGTCCACCCTGCCCCGGAGGCACGGGTTTACCTTCTTTTGTCACCACCTCGGGCACAATCCCGAAGAACGGCTTGGTCGCCGAGCCGGGCTTGGTCGCGACCGCGCCGGGGAGCGGAGTAATCATGATCGTCCCCGTCTCGGTCTGCCACCAGGTGTCGACGATGGGGCATTTCTCCTTGCCGATTTCGCGGTGGTACCACATCCACGCCTCGGGATTGATCGGCTCGCCCACCGTGCCCAACAGCCGCAGCGATGCCAGCGAATGCTTGTGGACCCACTCATTGCCCCACTTGATAAACGCCCGGATCGCCGTCGGCGCGGTATAGAAGATGCTGACTTTGTGGTCGTCGACGATCTTCCAGAAGCGGTCGTTCTCCGGCCAGTTCGGCGCGCCTTCGTACATCATCACCGTCGCGCCGTTTTGCAGCGGGCCGTAGACCACGTAGCTATGCCCCGTGACCCAGCCGATGTCGGCGGTACACCAGAAGACGTCGTCTTCCCTTAGGTCGAAAACGTACTTCGTCGTCAGGTACGTCTGGACGGAATAGCCGCCGGTCGTATGCACCAGACCCTTCGGCTTGCCGGTCGTCCCGCTGGTGTAGAGGATGTAGAGCGGGTCCTCGGCGTCCATCCATTCCGCCTCGCACGAAGCCGCCGCAGAGGCCATCGCTTCGTGCCACCACACGTCGCGGCCGTCCTGCATGTTGACGGTGACTGACGGCGCGCGCTGATAGACCACGACCTTCCGCACGCCGGGACACTTCTCTACCGCTTCGTCGACAATCTGCTTCAGCTTCACCTCGCCGCCGCGGCGGTAGCTGATGTCCTGGGTCACGATCACCTGGCAATCCGAGTCGTTCACGCGGTCCGCGATGGCATGGGCCGCGAAGCCTCCAAAAATCACGGAATGCACCGCCCCGATGCGCGCGCAAGCCAGCAGTGTAATCGCGAGTTCCGGCGACATACCCATGTACACGGCGACGCGGTCGCCCTTCTTCACTCCCTGCGACTTGAGTACATTCGCGAACTTCTGGACTTGCTCCAGCAACTCGGCGTAGGTGATCTTGCGAATCTCACCCGGCTCGCCCTCCCACAGCAGCGCAACCTTGTCTTTCCGCGCGCCGGCGGCATGGCGGTCGACGCAGTTATGGCTCAGGTTCAGCTTGCCGCCGAGAAACCACTTCGCGTGCGCGCCCTCGCCTTCGAGCACCGTCGTCCACTTCTGAAACCAGTCCAGATCGCCGGCTGCTTCGGCCCAGAACGCTTCGGGATCGTCGATGCTGCGGCGATACATCGCCTCATATTGCTGCTCGCTCGAAATGTGCGCTTTCGCCGCAAACTCCGCTGGCGGCGGAAAGACGCGGTTTTCGCGCAACAGCGACTCAAAGTTCGTTCCCACACTCGGCTGGCTTGGCTGATCGGACATCGGCGTTTCAAATCTCCTGGGTTCTGGGTTGTCGGTTCTGGGTTCTCGGCTCTCGGTTCTGCGCGGATTGGCGTCAGCAAAAAGGTACGTCATCGCTATGGCGACTCGCAACCGCGCCCCCGGGATGAACCTCTGCGCCAGAAGACACCGACTTCCACTCGGCCCAGCGTTTAGGCCGGGAAATTCCTCGAAACCGGGCAATCTAACCCCTTCGCAGGTCACGTTACCGAGAAGTGCTATGGCAGAAGCCTTTCCGCCGGGCGACACTCAAGTTGGCGGCAGTGTCCGACGATAAGACACTTATGTTGCGCGACTTCCCCAAATCCGGCGGTTCGGTTCCCAGAACTTCTGGGCTGCGTCCCGCCCAAAACCAATCTTTCAGAGTTCTGGGCCCGAGGTGATGATGAAACAGAGCAGGTTGTGCCATCATCGAAGCCGTGCCCTCCTACACCACCTCGATCATCGGGTTCTTCTTCGGCTTCGGCTTCGGAGTCGGCTGCGCCCTGGCAGTGATGTACTCCATCTTCATGGGGGGCTATCGCGCCGCAGTCCGCGAATCGGCGGCGGCCGAGCCCTCGGTGCGCCTGCTCAAGGAGCGCAAGCGGCTCAAGCTCGACCCGCCCGCCTAACCTTTTGCCGCAATCTCCGTCCGCAAGGTACGCAACTCCTGGCTCATCTGCCGCACCGCTTCCATCAGCTCGCTGCTGTGGACGGCTTCCGGGGTCGGCGTAATGCCCTCCACGTAGAACGTCCCATTCGGCTCCAGCACGCACAACTTGACGTCCTCGGCCCGGTTGAACCCGTTCTTGTTGAGGACCGAAATCAGGTCGTCGTGGGTCAGCGTCTCTTTCTTCATCGCCGCTTCGTCCACAGTTCCGTTGCTGACGAGTATCGTCTTGGTGCCTTCAATGGCCGCCGTAATCTTAGGCGCCTTGAACAGCACTCGCATCAGCAGCCAGTTGATGGCCAGCAAGGCGAACGCACCGATGACGCCGCCACTGACAGAGTTATCGTTGCCGATGATCGCATTCTGGACGGTGTTCGACAGGCTCAGCAGCACCACCAGGTCGAACGGATTCAACTGGGCCAGTTCGCGCTTGCCGAAAATCCGCAGGAACACGATCAGGACCAGATAGACGACGATCGGCCGCAGGATCTTTTCCAGCCACGGCAACTGCATTTGGAACATGCTCAGCATGATGGTATGAAACATGGAAACTCTCCCTTTTTGCGTGGTTGCGCCAACCGGACGCAGGTTTTGCGGCATTTGTCCGCAGCCGCCATGCTAACCGCTGACGGGCTTCCGGCTTCCCCCAGACCGTCAAATAGCGTCCAACTTCCGACACCTGTGCGGCTGAAACATTTCCCGCGCACCATGCGACCCACCGGGGTAAGGCAAATTTTGTCTGGGTGGCAGCCTGTTACCCCTTCGCCACTGGTTTTACTTTTGGGTGCGCCGTCTCCGCTCGCCCCTTCAGTGGGGCTTAGAATCTAGGCTGGAGAGACACTTATCCAGCCAGCTTTGGCATTCCGCCAATTCTGGTATCTTTCTGGTAACTTCAACCGTGTTTTTCCTGTTTTTTGCTTGTATGTGTAAGAGGATCGAGTACCCCGATGGCAAAACCGCTCCGCAGCGATAACCCGACCCCACAGAACATGCAGTTTGCGCACTTCGGCATTCTGGACGACGGCAAGCAGAGCAAGGGTGCGTTCACGACGGCGGTCATCACCAACCTGGTCCTCGCCGCGCTCATCCTTATCATCGGCAGCGCGGTCAAAAAGGTGGTTACTGTAAACAAAGCAAAGGACCTGGCGTATACCGCGGTCAAACAACCGCCTCCGCCGCCACCTCCGCCGCCTCCGCCGCCGCCCCGGCTGCCGCCACCGCCGCCGCCCAAGGTGCTGGATGCGCCGAAGATCAAAGTTCCGCCGGAAAAGCTGCCGGACGTGAAGCCCATCGAAGTGAAGATGCCTCCGCAGCCGCTGCACATTGCCCCGGCGCCGCCCAAGGCGGTCACGCCGCCGCCCGCTCCCGTGGCTGTAAACCTGGCCGTGAACCGTCCGGCCGCAGTCAAAAATAACGACGAGCATCCCTCAGCCGTGCGCCTCGGCAACACCACGAGTCCGCTCAACCACCTCACAGGCCCCGCAGTCTCGCCAGTGAACCTGGCCGCCGGAAGTCCGGGTATGCCTGCCGGCAACACCGGCAACGGGCCGCGTTCGGCCACCAACGTGAGCGGCTTCGGATGCCCCACCTGCACCAACCTGGCCGGCAGGGACGCCGGTTCACGCCGGGTCGTGGGCGTCAAGCTCACCGCCGGAGGCAATGGCCCGCTCAACTCGAGGAACCTCAATAACGAGCCGGTCAACGTACACCTGGAGACCCAGGCCCCGCCGCCCCCGCCACCGGGCCGCGCCATTCAGAAACTGGCAGTCGGCGCTCCTCCCAAAGTCACGTACAAGCCGCAACCTGTCTACACGGCAGAGGCCAAACAGATGCACCTGGAGGGCAATGTTTCCATCCAGATCAAGGTTACGTCTTCGGGCGCCGTACGGGTCGTCCGTGTGACCCACGGCCTCGGCCATGGCCTGGACGAATCCGCCATGCGTGCCATTGAAGGTACCCGCTTCACTCCCGCGCTCGATACCGCCGGGCACCCGATAGACTGGGAAGGCGTTGTCAACGTCAGCTTCCAGATGGCTGGGTAAACCACTTTGATCCGCTGCACCGCTTTGCGCGTTATCCATAGGCTGCGCTGCATCACCTCGATGGCATCCAATGGAGAAGCCCCGAGTAAGACTAAGGAGTCTTCCATCAATATGACTTTCCGGACGAAATCCACCGTTCTCGTGACCCTCGCAATGCTGGCTGCCTGCTCTCTCTCGGCCGCGGCGTTCCCGTTCCGCAAGAAGAAGCCGGTCGACGACCAGGTCTTCCGCAAGCCCACGCCTGCCCAGAACGCCCTCATCGACAAAGCCATTGTCCACGAAGCCGAGGTCATCAAGGCGCTCAAGCAGCGCTCGCCGCTGGTGGACACCTATATCCAGAACATGAAGCCCGATCCCCTGCTCGGCCAGGTCCCGGAGTCCGACTGGCACTCGCTGGCCCGCGTCAACTTCGGCAAGATCATCGGCGAAGAGGGCTACAGCACCAATCCCGTCAAGGAAAAGGGCAGCAAGTTCGGCTTCATGAAGCACTCGCTCGGCTATATCACCGGTCTTTCCGCGAACCTTCACCTCAACTACAGAGAAGGCGGCTTTGTCCGCATGATCGTGATCGACAGCCAGGGGCCGAACGGCGACGGCTTCAACCGCCAGAACTACACCTTCCTGTTCGTCCGCAACGAGTTCCTCGGAACGATCCCCACCATGGTCATCGACGTGAAGCCGACCAAGGCATCTCCCGGCCGCTTCTTCGGCCGCATGTGGATCGAGCGCAACGGCGGCAATATCGTCCGCTACAACGGCGACCTCGCCGGCTCGCAGCAGGACATCCGGGAGTACTACCACTTCGATTCCTGGCGCACCAACGTCAACGCAGGCCTGTGGCTGCCGACCAGCTTCTACGCCGAAGAAACCGACGCGAAATCCCCTTCCCACGTCCTGATGTTCAAGGCGATCAACCACGTCTGGGGCTATGAGTTGAAGATTCCGGCCGCTGAAGAAGACCAGACCAACATCGAAGTCGTGGGCGCGGACGACCAGACCAAGGACGCCGCCACCAACGACGTCAGCCCCCTGGGCGCACAGCGCGAGTGGATCCAGCAGGCCGAAGACAACGTCATCGATCGCCTCTACACCGCCGGCCTGATCGACGCCAAGAGCCCGTTCGACGAGACGCTCGCCGCGCTGGCCAACAACATCCTGGTCTACAACAACATCGCCACGTCGCGGCCCATCCGCGTGCGCACCCTGCTCACCGAGCCGCTGGAGTCGATCTCCATCGGCAACACCATCCTGCTGTCGAAGAGCCTGATCGACACCACCGCCATTCAGAGCGTCGACGGGGCCCAGCAGGCCGGCAACCTGAACGCCGTGCTGGCCTTCCAGATCGCGCACATCATCCTCGGCCACCATATCGACACCAAGTACGCTTTCTCCGACCGCATGATGTTCCCGGCCGAGTCCGCATTCCAGCGCCTCCCCATGCACCATACGGACCAGGAAAACGTCGATGCGGCCAAGAAGGCGATCGAGCTCCTTCAGACGAAGGAGCTTGTAGACAGCCAGGGCTTCTTCGGCCTCTACCTCCAGCAGCTCGCAACCCGGTCGAAGGCGCTGAAGGCCCTCAACGAGCCGCAGATCGGCGACGGCCTGATGAAGCCGGACGGCACCTTCTGGATGCAGGCCCTGGTCTCGAAGTCGCCCAAGCTGGCGCCCAACGACCTCAAGCAGCAGGCGGCCATGCCCCTAGCGAGCTTCCTGCGCTTCGACCCCTGGACCGATCAGGTGATCGCCATGCGCACCACCTATGAGCCGCTGCTCAGTTCTCGCGACAAGATGCCGTTCGAGATCACGCCGGTATACCTGAAGCTCACCTACTGGCATCCGCCCGCTCCGCCGCCACCGCCCGCCGGAGATGCGGCAGCGACTACGCCTCCGGATGCCACGGCCGCACCGGCCGGTGCGCCGCCCATAACCGCCGCCCCGGCAACCACCGTTCCGGATACGACCGCCAACCCCCAGCCCGCCACCCCACCTCCAACCACCCCGCAGCCAACGCCGGCTCCGCAGAACTAACGACGCAGGTCCCGGCCTTGCTTTCCTTTCTTCGCTTTAGCTCGTTTCTTCCACCTCACCCCGTCCACGGCGGGGTGAGGAGTTTCACCGATACGCGGTCGTGAGACGATATTTTGCCTCAGCCGCAGTCGATTCACCCGCGCGGAGGTGCTTGTCTCCGGTAGACTCTTGAGACAGTTACCCCGTCAGAATCGGAACAAGTTCCTTTGCTATAAAGTCCTGGATGTCGGTTTGGGAGATGGCCCGTTGAAGATAGTCCCGTTGTTTCTAGTCCTGTTTGCCTGCATCGGCGTACGCGCCTACGGTCAGTCGAACCCCACGGCCTCCCGCGCCGGCGATCTTCAGATCGGCGTCGGTTACACCTCCGCCACCTCCGAATACCTCACCAACACGGCTCCTCCCGTTCCAAACCCCTACTTCACCGACCGCCTTCGCGGCTTCGCTTTCTACACCGATTTCGATTTTCGCCCGCACTGGGGCGCGGAAGTAAATTTTCATCAGCTCAACAGCCCCATCACCGGCGACGTGTATGAGCGGACCTACGAATTCGGCGGCCGCTACGTCCGCCACTATGGCCGCCTTGCTCCCTACGCGAAGGGCATTTACGGCCGCGGCGTCTTCAACTTCTACCAGGACGAGGCCAACCTCGCCTACAACATGCTGGTCGCCGGCGCGGGGATCGATGTCGCCGCCACCCGCCGCATCAATATCCGCGCCGACTACGAATACCAGCACTGGATGAGTTTCCAGTTCTCCGGCCTCAACCCCCAGCTCGTCACCATTGGCGCCGCGTACCACTTCGGCGCCGGCAAGCCGCATTAAGGCAGTGGGTAGAGGATAGAGTGTAGAGGATAGAGTGTAGAGGATAGAGTGTAAGCCCTGGCGATCAGCCGGGGCTTTTTGCTTTCCGGCCAACCACGCCAAGCGCCGGCAACCATGCCAGACGCAAGCAACCACGCCAAGCGCCAACGGCGCGCCCTATACCAGCATGGGGCGCAGCCCCTTGTACGGCCAGCCTCAGGAGCGGAGGGCTGAAGGCCCGCCCTATAACACTCCCGATTCCTGCCCCGAACCCCGTTCCACCGGTTCCACCACAAACAGCAAAGCCCCGACTCTCATCGGGGCTCTACACTCTATCCTCTACGCTCTAATCACTGCCTTTAGAAGTGATACGCGATCCCGATCGTCGGCATCGACATGACGTAATACCGGTTCGACTTGAACTCGGTCTTGCCGAAGTCCGGGGCCTTCAGCAGGAACCCGCGATATTCCGCGCGGATATCGAAGCTGGGGCTAAGCTCATACGCCAGGCCGCCGCCGAACAGGCCGCCGATGTTGGTGTTCTGGCGCGCATCCAACTGGTGCGTGCCATTGTCCCGGATCGGCGTAAAGATCATGCCGCCCACACCGATCTCGGCAAACGGGTTGTACCGCTTGTAGTTCAGCGTGAACACGTAGGCACCGGTAATTTCCTGCTCCCGGGCATGCACTTCGCCGTTCTTGATCGAACTGGTGAGGTACTTGAGCGAGTTTTGCGCAAACCCGTAGTTCAATTCGAGCGCCGAACGCGGAGTCACCATGTACCGGTAGCTGGTCAAAATGCCCGTGGTCAGCGTCGTCGTCATAGGATTGACGCCATTTCCCCGGACATCAGGCGACAGTGTTTCAAATGCGCTTATGCTGACGTCCTGCCTGCTCTCCTGCGCATACCCAACGGCCGTGCCCAGCATCAGCAGCGCGGCGACCAACATCATCTTCTTCATGCCTGGAAAAATCCCTTCACGTTCAACATCTCGTGCCTTGCTCTCGCGACCGCCGATGGTGCCGGCGGCCGCATTGCATTCAGGCCGGATACTTGATGCTTTATTGTACCCGTCCGCCAGCCCTAACGACCGGATGTATTGCCTTCCGGTAAACAAAAGGGCCTCCGTAGAGGCCCTGGTTACAGCGTTAGACGTTCGTTATGGCTGAGGGGAAGCAGGCGGTGGCGGACCGCCGGGGCCTCGGCCACCGCCGTCACGCATCCGCTCCATCTCTCGCTTTTGCATTTCGTCGAACTTCGCCTTCTGGCCGTCGTCCAGAACCGCCTTGATGTGATCGCTTTCGGTCTTCCGCAGTTCCATCATCTTGGCGCGCCGGTCGTCCTGCGAAGCGTTGGGGTCGCGCGCTGCCATCATCTTCGCCCGGCCATCTTCGAGAATCGCCTTGACCTTGACCTGCTGGTCCGCCGACAGGTTAAGCTCTTTGGTCATCATTTCAAGCCGCTGTTCCGGATTGCCGCGACGGCCTCCCATCCGTTGTCCCTGCTGATTTTGTGTCGCGGGCGGTGCGCCATCGGTCGATCCCGTTTGCGCCAGTGCGGGAAGCACCAGCGAAACACTACACAGCAGTACCACCGCCGTGCGCTGCATATTCTTTCCGATAAATTTCGTCATCTTCCACTCCTTGTTGCCGTGGCGCAAAACTGCCGCCGATGTTTCAACAGGTACAGACGTGATTCTACGAATAAGGTTCCTGTTGGAGGCAAAATAGTTTGCGTGCCGCAACAAAGTGCTATTCACTGCCTCTCCGCCACAAAGCTGAACGGATCGCCCTCCCGCTCCGCGTGTTCCTCGACCACCTTCAAAAACGCGCGCACCGCATGACTTAGCGCCGCCGCCCGGCGATAGACCAGCCGCAGCTTGCGCTCCACATGCAGCTCCGGCACCGCGACCCCCACCAGCGCCCCACTCGCCAACTCGTTTTCCACAGTCAGACGAGGTACCAGAGCCACCCCGTTCCCGCGCTCCACAAACCGCTTGATCGCCTCCAGCGATGGCAGCTCGACCTCCATTTGCAGCGGCGTCTTGTGCCGCAGGAACGTCTGAATCACCTTCTGCCGCAGCGGCGACGGCACATTGTGCGCCGTGAAACTCTCCCGCCCCAGCCGCTGGATCGACACCTTCGCCGCCCCAGCCAGCGCGTGCCCCGGGGCGACCACGCATACCAGATCGTCGCGAAACACCACAATCGACTTCACCTGCGGGTCTTCCGGCCGAAAACTTACCACCCCCATCTCCACCGTATGCGACAGGACCTCATCCGCTATGCGACTGGCGAGTGAGCGTTGCACCGCAACCTTCACCCGCGGATGCTCCCGCCGAAACGCATCCAGCACCGGCAGCAGATACAGGCAGGTGTACTCATTCGCCGCCAGATTCAGCCGCCCCGTGTGCAGCGACCGCAGCTCCACCAGCGCCGCATTCGCATCGGTGCGCAGGTTCAGCATCTTCTGGGCATAATCCCGCAGCACTTCCCCGGCATCGGTCAGCAGGCCATCGCGAGAGGTCCGTTCCAGCAGCGTCTCCCCAAGCTCGGCCTCGAGCTTCGCGATCACCTGGCTCACCGCCGGCTGCGTGCGATGCAGCCGAGCGGCGGCACGCGAAAAGCTCCGCTCCTCAGCGACCGCCAGAAACGTCTCCAACTGAAACAAATCCATCCACTCTCCCTCACAGCCGCACAAATCCGGGGTGACCCATCTTCGCCGCGCTCTTGCGGCTAAGGTGGGGCCGCGAAGGCGCGACCACAGCCCTCGCACCGTTGCCTTTGCTCTCCCCGATGAACTACCCTGCTCTGTGCTGCCCGATGCCGCCCTATACCGGCATTAGAAATCCGCATACATCTGGCTTTCAGCATAAGGGCGAGTTATGCTTATGTCCAGACCGAAAGGCTTTTCGATGGCGAACTCCAACCAGATCGTCTTTTTCGACACCACCCTCCGCGACGGCGAGCAATCGCCCGGCTGCACCATGCACCACGCCGAAAAGCTGCGCATGGCACACCAGCTTGCCGCGCTCGGCGTCGACATCATCGAGGCCGGCTTCGCCATCGCCTCGGACGGCGACTCCGCGTCGATCCGCGCCATCGCCAAAGAGGTCCACGGCGCGCGCATCGCGTCCCTCGCCCGCTGTAGGCGCGAGGACATCGAAGCCGCCGCCCACGCCGTCGAGCCGGCCGCCAAGAACCGCATCCACGTCTTCCTCGCCACCTCCGACCTGCACCTCCAGGCCAAGCTCAAGATCACCCGCGAACAGGCCCTCGAACAGGCCGCCACCTCCGTCGCGCTGGCCCGCACCTTCGTCGATGACGTTGAATTCTCGACAGAGGACGGCACCCGCTCCGACCTCGACTTCCTGATCAAAATGGTCGAAGTCGCCGTGCAAGCCGGAGCAGGCACCATCAATATTCCCGACACAGTCGGCTACACCACGCCAGCCGAGTACAAGCGGCTTTTCGAAACCGTCCGCGCACGCGTTGCGGGCAGCGAAGACATCATCTTCTCCACCCACTGCCACGACGACCTCGGCATGGCCGTCGCCAACTCTCTGGCCGGCATCGAAGGCGGGGCGCGGCAGGTCGAGTGCACCATCAACGGCATCGGCGAGCGTGCCGGCAACGCCGCCCTCGAAGAGCTCGCCGCGGTCCTTGCCACGCGCCACGACCGCTATCCCTACACCAGCAACATCGTCATGGACCAGCTCTACCCCACGTCGAAAATGCTCGGCGAGATCATCAGCTTCCAGTGCTCGCCCAACAAGGCAGTCGTCGGCAAGAACGCTTTCGCGCACGAGAGCGGCATCCACCAGCACGGCGTCCTCGCCAATCCTTTGACGTACGAGATCATGACGCCCGCGTCGGTCGGCTTCACGGGCCAGAACATCGTCCTCGGCAAACACAGCGGTCGCCGCGCCCTCGAACACCGCCTCACCGAACTAGGCCACTCCCTCACACGCCCCGAACTCGACGCGGTCTACACGCGCTTCACCGAACTAGCCGACCGCAAAAAGTCCATCTACGACCAGGACATCGTCGCGCTGTTGCACGTCAACGCCGACGTAGTCGCAACCGTTCCATAATCTCTTCGCGAAACTTTGCCAACTTCGCGAACTTTGCGTCAAGGCTTTTGCAGTCGCTGCCGCCTCCACCAAACCTGAAGGAACATCAATGAAGCTGAAGATCGCAGTCCTCGCCGGAGACGGCATCGGCCCCGAAGTCACCCGCGAAGCCGTTCAAATCCTCAAGGCGGTCGCCGAGTTCGGCAGCCACGACTTTGCCTTCACGGAAGCCCTGATCGGCGGCGTCGCCATCACCGCGGAAGGCACGCCGCTACCGAAAGCCACAATCGCCACGGCACTCGAATCCGACGCCGTCCTGCTCGGCGCGGTCGGCGACAACAAGTTCAATTCCCTCACCCCCGACAAACGCCCCGAAGCGGGCCTGCTGCAAATCCGCCAGGTGCTCGGCGGCTTTGCCAACCTTCGTCCATCGACGGCCTACCCGGCGCTTGCAGAAAATTCTCCGCTGCGCCCCGAAGTTACGAAAGGCGTCGACATCCTGTTCGTCCGCGAGCTGCTCGGCGGCCTCTACTTCGGCCAGCCGCGCTGGTGGAACCACGAAACGAATGAAGCGATCAACACCATGCGCTACACCCGCGACGAAGTCCTCCGTGTCGCGCACGTCGCCTTCAAACTAGCGCAAGGCCGCCGCAAAAAACTCACGTCGGTCGACAAAGCCAACGTTCTCGAATGTTCGCAACTGTGGCGCGCCACTGTCGACTCCCTGAAGCCCGAGTATCCCGACGTCACAGTCGAGCACCAACTCGTCGATTCCATGGCGATGCACCTGATGAACATCCCACGCAACTTCGATGTCGTGCTCACCGAGAACCTCTTCGGCGACATCCTCTCCGACGAATCCGGCGTCATCACCGGCTCGCTCGGCATGTTGCCGTCGGCCACCATCGGCGGCAAGGTCAACCTTTTCGAGCCCGTACACGGCTCGGCCCCAGACATCGCCGGCACCGGCAAAGCCAACCCGCTGGGCGCGATCCTTACCTCCGCGATGGTTCTTCGCCACTCCGGCAAGCTCGAAAAAGAAGCGCAGGCCATCGAAGCCGCGGTCGCCAAGGTCCTCGAAGCCGGCCACCGCACCGCCGACATCGCACGCGGCAACACGTCCGCCAACGTCACCACCCAGCAAATGGGCAAACTCGTCCACGAAGCCCTCGCGCAATCCATCGACCGCGAGCAATCCATGCACGGCGTCTAGGAGTCCTATGCAGATCACAAGCGTGATGCGAAAGAAGCTGGTCACCTCCAATGCGATTTCGCTTGTCCTGTTCTCATTCATTTGGGTCCTGAACCGCAGCACGCTCAGTTTCCTTGTTCTGCTGGCAATTCTTCTACTGATCGATGCCGTCCGGATTTACTCCTGGCGGCAGATGTAACGACGGCATGCGCAAACTCCTCCAACTCGCCACGCTCCTCCTCCTCGCCGGAGCAGCCACCACCCGCGCGCAGATCACCAACCCCGACAACCTCGTCGCCCCGCCGCCTCGCCCGCCGCAAATCAGCAGCGGCGTTGCGGAGGACAACCTCCAGTGGCTCTGGCCCTACACCAAGAACCCCGACGCCGACGTTGTCCTCACGCTGCGCGACGACCCCCGCTTCCGCGAGATGCTCCGCCACAACTTCACCACGCAGCAAACGTTCTGGGGCGCGAACCCCAACCTCGCCGAAACCATCTCCGTGTTCCTCACGCGCTACGGCCACATCACCACGCGCGACAACCGCTACATCGCCATCGACGGCTGCGTCCGCACGTTTTGCCCCGCGACCGGCCTGCTGTGGTTCGACCTCGGCACGCTGCATCCGCAGATTGTTTTTGTCGGCATCAACTGGTCGCCGACTGGCCATACGGTCAGCGAGCCAGCATCGTCGTACGATCTGTGGCTGTTCTCCAACCACCCCTTCACGCCCTCGACAGTACCCGAACAGCTCGTCAAGAGCGTGGCGGAATGGCAAAAATTTCTACGCTCGCGCGGCCGCATCGTGCCGCACATCGGCCACGCCATTATGGTGGACGCGAACGGCCGCCCGAACTTCATCCTGCCCGAATTGCTGGGCGCAAACGGAATCCCCGCACAAGCCGCCGTCAGCCCTGCCGACGGTGCTCCCGACGAACCCAAACCATAGGCCTGCCCATGAATGTTGCTCAAGAAAAATCGACCGTACAGCCTCTCGCTCCTCGCACCATGTTCGAAAAAGTGTGGGACCAGCACCTCGTCGCAGAGCCCGCCGGCGAACCGACGATCCTCTACATCGACCTCCAATTGGTGCATGAAGTCACGTCGCCGCAGGCCTTCGACGGGTTGCGACTGGCCGGCCGCAAGCTGCGCAGACCCGACCGGCATATTGCGACCGTCGACCACAACGTTCCGACGACATCGGTCGCGGACCGCCTGCACATTGTGGACCAGATCGCCGACGCGCAGGTAAATGCGCTGCGCAAAAATTGCGCAGAGTTCGGCATCGAATTCTTCGACGTGCAGGACCGCTCGCAGGGGATCGTCCATATGATCGGGCCTGAGCTAGGCGCGACCAAGCCGGGTATGACCATCGTCTGCGGCGACTCGCACACCTCCACGCACGGTGCATTCGGCGCGCTCGCCTTCGGCATCGGCACCAGCGAAGTCGAGCACGTCATGGCCACGCAAACCCTGCCGCAGGACAAGCCGAAAACCTTTCGCATCAATATCGAAGGAGACCTGCCGTACGGCGTCACCGCGAAGGACATCATCCTCCACATCATCGGCCGCATTGGGACGGACGGCGCGACCGGGCACGTCGTGGAATATGCGGGTTCAGCCATCCGCGCGCTCTCGATGGAAGGCCGCATGACCATCTGCAACATGAGCATCGAAGCGGGCGCGCGCGCGGGCATGATTGCTCCCGACGAGAAGACGTTCACCTACCTCAAAGGCCGCCGCTTCTCGCCCGGTACCCAGAGTCCGGGTGACCCATCTTCGCCGACGGCTTCATCGTCGGCTAAGGTGGGTTCGCAAGAAGCCAGTGTCGACGAAGCCGCCTGGAACCTCGCCGTCGAGCAATGGCAAGCCCTCGTCACCGACTCCGGCGCCACCTTCGACCGCGAACTCACCATCGACGCAACGACCCTCGCGCCAAGCGTTACCTGGGGCACGTCGCCCGGCATGGTCACGACGATCGACAGCAAAACTCCGTCGCTCGAAAGCGCGACCAACGAAGCCGACCGCAAGAGCTTCGAGCGCGCCTTCGAATACATGGGGCTGGAGCCGAACACGAATGTCCAGGATATTCAAGTGGACGCGGTCTTCCTCGGCTCCTGCACGAACGGACGCATCGAAGACCTCCGCGCCGCCGCAAAAGTTGTCGATGGATACCACGTCGCGACGACGGTCCGCGCGATGGTTGTGCCCGGCTCACAGGCCGTCAAGCGCCAGGCCGAAGAAGAAGGCCTCGACACCGTCTTTAAGACTGCCGGCTTCGAGTGGCGCGAACCCGGCTGCTCGATGTGCCTCGGCATGAACCCCGATATCTTGTCTCCGGGCGAACGCTGCGCTTCAACATCCAACCGAAACTTTGAGGGCAGACAAGGCCGCGGAGGCCGCACGCATTTGCTCTCCCCCGCGATGGCTGCAGCGGCCGCCATTACCGGCCATCTGACCGACGTCCGCACATGGAAGTTCAACAAGTAGGGTTGCCTGGAGCTGGTTGAGTATGAATTCGACTGCGACATATCTACATAAAAGGGCTGAAGGCCCGCGCTATACCAGCCCAGGGCGAAGCCCTGGGTTTGGGTCCCATCGCGATTTGAGGGCTGAAGGCCCGGCCTATGGATCGGGCCTTCAGCCCTCTTTATTTTTGTTGGAATCGTTCCTAGGGCTACGCCCTAGGCTGGTATAGGACGCGCCTTTGGCGCTAAGAACCGGGCGCTCGCACTAACAACTAGGAACCAACAACCAATAACCAATAACCGAGAACTCCAATGACACCCATCAATACCCTCACCTCAACCGCCGCTCCACTCCCGTTGCCGAATATCGACACGGACCAGATCATCCCCAAGCAGTTTCTCAAGCGCATCGAGCGCACGGGATATGGCGACTTCCTCTTCTACGACTGGCGTCGCATCCAGGAAGGCCCAAACAGCGGCCAGCCCAACCCCGATTTCGTCCTCAACAAGCCGGAGTACGCGGGCGCGGAAATCCTCATCGCGGAAAAGAATTTCGGCTGCGGAAGCTCTCGCGAGCACGCGGCGTGGGCGATCAACCAGTACGGTTTCCGCGCGGTCATCGCGCCCACGTTCGCCGACATCTTCTACTCCAACGCGGGCAAGAACGGCATCATCCTCGCGCGCCTCACCGAGGACGAAGTGCAGACGCTCCTCGCTCGCTCCACCGCGAATCCAAACCACAAAATCACCATCAACCTCGAAGCCCAGACCGTCACCGACGACGAAGGCTTCAGCGCCCACTTCGACATCGACCCGTTCCGCAAGCACTGCCTGCTGAACGGCCTCGACGACATCGGCCTCACGCTGCTCCACGCCGACGAACTCATGCAGTACGAATCCAAACACGACAACGAATTCTGGCTGGCTCCAAAAGCGCAAGCCACTGCCACTTAATCCTTGCAACCCTTACCTGTGCCTTTGCCTAGACTGGTATAAATGCAAATTTTCACGGCACCAACGCATGGGGCGACAACACGACACCTCATGGCTTCAGCCGTGAGATCAACAGCAGAATTAGCCGGGCTTTGGCCCAGAGGGATAAGTCAAACGTGAACCAAAAACTCAAAAGACAGGCGCTGCAATTCGTCGGACTCATGCTCTTGGCGGCATCGCCTCTCTCCGCGCAGACAGCAGCCAGCGTACCCCTGCCCGCGCAGCTTGCGACGGCGCACACAGCCTTCATTTCCAACGCCGGTGGTTCGATCAATAGTCTTAGCCAGCAGGCCTACGTTATCTTCTATCGATCGCTGCTAGGGTGGAAGCATTTTCAGCTCACATCGAACCCAGCTGACGCCGATGTCATCCTCGAACTGTCGTCAGTCCCACACGAAGTCGCCAACCATACCCTCGCCACCGGTTCGCCTCAACTCATCCTCAACATTCGCGACGTCAAGACGCAAACGATTCTTTGGTCCTTCACCGAACTCATCGAAGGCAAGAGCCCCATCGCCCTCGTCGCCGACAAAGATATCTCCGACGCCTCAGCACGGCTCATCACCGACATGAATACGTTGCTCGCGTCGTCATCAGTGAGCCTGCCCACCAAGAAGGCCCGCTTCGCGCAGGAGAAGCCGTAATTCGAAGCGACTCTGAGAACTCATTCCATACATCCATCGTCCCTGCTTCACGAGCAGCCAGCAAAGCGAATATTGAGAGGAACTAAGAAGTGAGCATTCCACCCACCGGCAAGACCCACAGCAACGTCCTCACCGAAGGCCCCTCGCGCGCCGCAGCCCGCGCTATGCTCCGCGGCGTCGGCTTCAGCAAGGAAGACCTGCACAAGCCCATCATCGGCATCGCCAACACCTGGACCGAGATCGGCCCCTGCAACTTCCATCTCCGCGACATCGCCGCAGCGGTCAAGGAAGGCATCCGCGCAGCTGGCGGCACGCCGATGGAGTTCAACACCGTCACCATCTCCGACGGCATTACGATGGGCACGGAAGGCATGAAGGCCTCGCTGATCTCGCGCGACCTCATCGCCGACTCGATCGAACTTGTCGCCCGCGGCAACAGCTTCGACGGCCTCGTCTGCATCGCCGGCTGCGACAAAAATATGCCCGGCTCCATCATGGCGCTCGCCCGCCTCGACATCCCCGGCCTCATGCTCTACGGAGGTTCCATCGCGCCGGGCCGCCTGCACGTCGACGCCGACGGCAAGCCCGCCGCCGGCAACGTACCGCAGTCCACCGGAAAAGAAATCGACATCACGATCCAGCAGGTCTTTGAGGCGATAGGTTCCCACGCAGCGGGCAAAATAACCGACGCGCAACTGGAAGCCGTCGAAGCCTCAGCCTGCCCCGGGCCCGGAGCCTGCGGAGGCCAGTTCACCGCCAACACCATGGCCATGGCCGGCGAGTTCCTCGGCATTTCGCCCATCCAGCTCACGGGCGTGCCTGCCATGTCCGCGGAAAAACACGCAGCGTCGCGTGAGGCTGGCAAGCTCGTCATGGACCTGGCCCGCTCCGGCCTCAAGCCTTCGCAGATCATCACGCGCGAGTCGCTCGAAGACGCTATCGCCGCGGTCTGCGCGTCGGGTGGCTCGACCAATGCCGTGCTGCACCTCATCGCCATCGCCAAGGAACTCGACATCCCGCTCACCGTCGACGACTTCGACACCATCAGCGAGAAGACGCCCTTCATCTGCGACCTTCAACCCGGTGGCAAGTTCGTCGCCAAGGACTATCAGGACGCGGGCGGCTCGCGCGTCCTCGCCAAACGCCTGCTCGACAGGAAACTTCTCCACGGCAACGCGCCTACCGTCAGCGGCAAGAGTCTCCGCGAAGAAGCCGCAGCCGCGGAAGAGACTCCGGACCAGCCTGTCATCCGCGCCTGGGATAACGCGCTCAAATCCACGGGCGGCCTGGTCATCCTGAAGGGCAACCTCGCGCCCGAGGGCTGCGTCATCAAGGTCGCCGGCCACGAGCGCCTCAACCACACCGGCCCCGCCCGTGTCTTCGACTCCGAAGACCTCTGCTTTGCAGCGATTGAGGCCGGAAAAATCAATCCCAGCGATGTCTTGGTCATCCGCTACGAAGGCCCGCGCGGCGGCCCCGGCATGAGAGAGATGCTCGCCGTTACTGCCGCCATCAAGGGCATCCCCGAACTTTCCGACTCCGTCGCGCTCTTGACCGACGGCCGCTTCAGCGGCGCGACGCGCGGCCTGATGGCAGGCCACGTCGCCCCCGAAGCCCAACTCGGCGGCCCCATCGCCGCAGTCCGCGAAGGCGATACGATCACCTTCGACATCCCCAATCGCAAACTCACACTCAACGTCTCCGACGAAGAAATCGCCGCTCGTCTCGCAACCTTCGTCGCCCCCGCGCCCCGCTACAAACGCGGTGTCTTCTTCAAGTACGCCAACTCCGTAAGCAGCGCCAGCGAAGGCGCTGTTACGAACTAAGAGAGGTAATCCGAATGACAGTGGAGCCATTGAAGAGTGAGAGTTGGTATCCCTCGGATACCATTTGCCAGATCGTAGCGCTCATCGGAGCGGCACTGGCGGATATCGATTCCCTGTTGCGATATAGTTTCGCCGCTTTCCTCGGAGGCTTTCTCGTCGCATGGTTATTCATCGCCATTCTGTCAACGGTGTTATCACTCTTGGTTTCAAAGAAGAAACATCCGGCAGCCCACGGATGGTTTTTCATGGGAGTCGCGATTGCCGTCTCGATACTGATGTACTTCATTCAACACCAGAAGGTTTAAGTTCCCTGAGGTCGAAATGACAAGCATAGAAAACTATCGAGGTCACGTCATCGAGGTTCGAACTGACGATCCCGACGAGGGTTTACCCTTTCGTTCAATCGTAACCGTTGAACGTCACTTCGGTGATGGGATGGATATATCTGGGCCGTTCATTCTTCCGCAAATGTATGACGAGCAGCCTGCGGCCTTGGAAGCTGGCCTTCAATACGGAAGACAGTTTGTAAATGATCGGCTTTCTAACTAATCTGCCGCGCAGGAAACAAAAGAATGAACCCGCCACAGCCGAGTCCCTGCCAATGATCGACGCCCTCAAATCCCTCCTCTCCCGCGCCGCCCAGGCCCGCCAGTCCGGCGAGGCCGCCGACTCCGAGCGCCTCTTCAAGCAGGCCGCCGCCGAGGCCGCGAATGAGGACGCCATCGCACGCGCAGAGGGACTCATGGGAGTCGCACAGGCCCGCCGCGACAGGGGCGATCGCATCGGCGCGGCCATCTATTACTCCGAAGCCATCACCCTGCTGCGCAACGCGGAGAACACCGAGCGCCTCGCCTACGCCCTGCGCCATGCCGCCGAAGTCCGCTCCGAGCTCAACGAATTCGCCGTCGCCGCCAACCACATTCAAGAGGCCATCCGCCTCTATCGTTCTCTCGACGTCGCCGACGCGCTCGGTCTTGCCAACTCGCTGCGCGTCTCCGCGCTGAACGACGAGCGCGAAGCCCACGCCTCGTGGCTCGAAGCCCGCGCGCTCTACGCCGGCGCCCGCATTGGAGCGGGAGTCGACGAAGCCAACCGCCACCTCGATCGACTCCAACAGAAGGACTTGTCCAGCACCTCGTCCAGAAAGGTCGTCGTATGAAAAACTCCACCGGCCGCAGCAACCAGCACCCGCAACTTACCGGCGCCGAAATCCTCTGGGCCACGCTCGCCGGCGAAGGCACGACCACTGTCTTCGGCTACCCCGGCGGCGCGATCCTGCCCATCTATGATGCGCTGAGAAAATTTCCGACCATCCATCACATCCTCGTCCGCCACGAACAAGGCGCGAGCCACATGGCCGACGGCTATGCGCGCGCGTCCGGACGCCCCGGCGTATGCATGGCCACATCCGGCCCCGGCGCGACCAACCTCGTCACCGGCCTCGCAACGGCCATGCTCGACAGCATCCCGCTCATCGCGATCACCGGCCAGGTCTCCTCCAAAGTCCTCGGCACGGACGCCTTTCAGGAAGTCGACATCACCGGCATCACGCTGCCCGTCACGAAACACAACTTCCTCGTCACGCGCGCGGAAGACATCGCGGCGGCAGTGCGTCTAGCATTTCAGATCGCAACGAGCGGCCGCCCCGGCCCGGTCCTGATCGACATCACCAAGGACGCGCAGCAGGCCACCGCCGAGTTCAACTTCGAAGCCGCAAAGCCCGCGCCCGCGCGCCCTCACCCCATGCTCCGCGCCGAGTCGCACAGCATCCGCGAAGCCATCGCCCTCATCAAGCAAGCCAAGAAGCCCGTCATCCTCGCCGGCCACGGCATCGTCGAATCCGGCGCCGAGCGCGAGGTCATCGCCTTCGCCGAGTCGCAGCAAATCCCCATCGCCACCACGCTCCTCGGCCTCGGCTGTGTGCCTGCCGCGCACCCTCTGCAACTCGGCATGATGGGCATGCACGGCGAGTCGTGGGTCAACAACGCCATCCAACAGGCCGACCTCCTGCTCGCTTTCGGCATGCGCTTCGACGACCGCGTTACGGGCAACCTCACCAGCTACTCGCCCAACTCGAAGAAGATCCACATCGAAATCGACCCCAGCGAAATCAACAAAAACGTCCGCGTCGACGTAGCCCTCATCGGCGACCTCAAAGAAGTCCTGCAGTTGCTCTTGCCTTTACTCACAACCGAGAACCGAGAACCCACAACCAGCACCTGGCTCGCCGAAATCAACGCCAGCAAAGGCACTGCCGCGGTGCGCGACATCATCAACCTCCCCGACAACGGGCACCTCTACGCCGCGCACGTCATCCACGACATCTACCGCGAAGCGCAAGCCGCGGGCCGGCTTGAAGAGACCATCATCGTCACCGACGTAGGTCAGCACCAGATGTGGGAAGCGCAATACTTCAAGCATGAAGCGCCGCGCTCGCTCGTCACCTCCGGCGGCCTGGGCACGATGGGCTTCGCACTGCCGGCAGCGATCGGCGCGAAGGTCGCATGCCCCGAAAAAGACGTGTGGGTCATCGCAGGCGATGGCGGATTCCAGATGACCGCCTCCGAGCTTTCGACCATCGTGCAGGAGGGACTCGCCATCAACATTGCGGTCATCAACAACGGCTTCCTCGGCATGGTCCGCCAGTGGCAGGAGACGTTCTACGACAAGAACTACTCCGCCTCGCCTATCCTTTCGCCGGACTTCGTCATGCTGGCGGCAGCGCACGGCATCGCGGGCGCACACGTCAGCAAACGCCCCGACGTAACACCCACCGTTACGCAGGCCCGCACCAGCGGCAAGGCCTTCCTGATCAATTTCCAGGTGGAGAAAGAAGACGGCGTCTACCCCATGATCGCCCCCGGCGCGGCGCTGCACGAGATGGTTCGCCGGCCGGTGCATGACCCCTTACTAGAAACCGCGGAGGACGAATAGATGATTTCGAACAGGGCTTTCAATGACTCCATTTTTGTACGCCTGAAATATGAGCGCGACATCGATCTTCTCCTCGCGGAGGAGTTCTGGGTGTCGCCAGACTTCGCTAAATGGTTCCTCGCCCAGACCCTGAATTTCGCCGAAACAGATGCTCAGGTCGAGGAGGTGTTCGTTTCAAAGGGCGACGCGGCAGGTGAATCCGATCTCGTTATCATCTACAGAATGCCTTCCGGAGAAGGACGGTTCGCCCTGCTAATCGAAGACAAGATCGACGCCATATTCCAGCCAAGACAATTGGAGCGGTACCGAATCCGCGTAGCCACGGAGTTGGCAAGGACTGCGCCCAATTACATCAAGGCGGAAATCATCGTGTGTGCGCCGCAAAATTATGAAGATGCATATCGAGAAGAAATCAAGCCTGTCACATTTATTTCCTACGAGGCAATCGCCGGGTTCTTTAGAGACCAGAAACCCAATTCAAGACGAGATGAATACAGAGCTCATTTCATCGAAATGGCCAGCAAGAAAAGAATCACTGCTGCCGCTGCAACAACATACGACAAAATGACGGATGATTTTTGGGACTCTGTCTACACCGTCGCCACCGATGACTTTCCCGAACTCGGGATGAAGACTGCCAAATACGCGAAGGGCACAACTTGGATCAGTTTCCGTCCACACGGAATGCCAAGCATGCCCAAGATGGTCAAGATTGATCTAAAAGGAGCCTCCGGGTTCGTCGACCTGACATTCAATCACACCAGTTGTCCAATCTTTCAACCCGTCGTGAAACCGATCCTCGAAGAAGAAATGAAGGTGCATCAGACGGGCCGCGCATCTGCGATTCGTATTTGCGTCGACCCTTTTTCCGTGGTCGAAAACTTTGAGCATATGCGAATGCCTGTGCGAAAAGCCCTTGAAGCAAGTGCACAGCTCGTTCGATTTTATTCCAACAATCGCGAATTTCTGGACACTGCCGCCACAAATGCAACCCCACAAGATTAGCGAAACCAATGGTGCAGAGCCGATGAAGTATCGATTTCTAAACGCGGACGTAAACCGCACCGAAGAGCACTTCGAGCTTCGGTATTGCGGGATCAACCACGCGAGTTGGGATGAATGTATACGCGTTGCACTCATTGGCCGATCTCATTCCGATCCGGTCATAGTCGAATACCTAATTGATATCGGCGATGTGAAGAACGCAGAAATGGTCCTCCGTATAGAAAAAGAAATTCAGTTCTATTTTTTCGAACTTAATGAGCAAGACCCGTGGGCATACGCGCAATACCACTGCAATACATCTTCAAACCTGTACTCCGACGTTCGTTGGATTTTCTTTCCAGTCGGCAGTGAGCAAAAACTACCTTCTTGAGGTTCACATGCGCCACCAACGACTGCGGCATGACGAAAAGTCTATGTGGTCCTTAGCGCCAACGGCGCGCCCTATACCAGCATGGGGCGAAGCCCCATGCAAGGCCCACCTCGGCAGCAGAGGGCTGAAGGCCCGACCTATCGCAGCCTCAATCCCAAAGGTATCGCTCGTCGAATTCAACACCATACTTCTGGAGAAACGTTCGCAACTCATCCTGAAAGTTCTGCTTCGCGTGGTGAACTTCCTGCGCGTCGATATACGCAATCAACGCGTTCAAATCCGTCGGGCCAACCGAGAACGCGCCATATCCCTTTTGCCATTCAAACTTGGCGAGACGAGGCGACTTCGTCTTCAACCATTTGGAAGAGGACGACTTTATCTCTCCAACCAGTTCGGAAACATTATTTTTGCGGTTCAATCGAATAGCAATGTGGACATGATCGGCGACACCTCCGACGCGATAACACTCGGAGCCAGCGTTGCGAACGACAGTCGCAAGATAGGAAAAGAGTTCCGGGCGCAGGGACGCGTCCAGAATCGCGACACGATCTTTCGTACCGAAGACCACATGAACCAGGACGAACGCGAGCGATTGTGGCATGGGGCCGATTATAGGCCGGGCCTTCAGCCCTCACATTCCTTCCACCATGAATCATGGGGCGTTGCCCCATGCTGGTATAGCGTCGCGCCTTCAGCGCTTTCAATACTCATCGCGCTGGCACTAACGTTCTCGCTCGGCTGCAACTCCACCCCGCCGCCCACCCCCACACGAAAGCCCGCGCAGGCCACCACACCTCCGCGCCCCACGGTCGCGCCACCGACGTTCAAAGTCTTCCACCAAACCGCGGACACCATCACCCTCGTCACCAAAGAAACCGCGACGGATGAAGAAGTCAAAGCCATCCTCTGGCAGCTCCGCGACGCCGCGCACGCCCACACCTTCGACAAACTTAAGATTGGCCAAAAAGCCGTCGACGCCGGCGCACCGACCGTGTGGTTCCACATCTATCGCGGCGCGAAGTGCGCGAGCGAAAAGTATGCCGACGGCGCACCACCGTGCGGCGCCAGTTATCATGCTGCCGGCGATTACACATACGGCGGCGGCACCGCGAATCCGCAGTGGGACAAGGGTGTTCTCCACCACGGGGAAGACCAGGAAACACCTCTCTGGAATTCCGAAACTCCTTACGTTGCGCCACCACCGACATCCTGACGACTCACCGAGGCAACATGCTAAAAAACTCCGCAACTCGCTCACTCCTCTTACTCTGCGCGACTCTGCTCGCCGCAACCGCGCACGCGCAAACGCCCGCGCAGCTCGCGGCTGCTGCTGCTCCCACCACCGACTCCACCTGGTACAACCACGCCGTCATCTACGAAATTTATCCGCGCAGTTTCCAGGACACCAACCACGACGGCATCGGCGACCTCAACGGCATCACCCAGCGCCTGGATTACCTCCAGCATCTCGGCGTCGACGCGATCTGGATCGCGCCCATGTACCCGTCGCCGCAAGTCGACTTCGGCTACGACATCGCCAACTACGAAACTGTCGACCCGCAGTACGGCACGCTCGCGGACTTCGACCGCCTCGTCGCCGAAGCAAAAAAGCGCAACATCCGCGTGCTGCTCGACATGGTGCTCAACCACACCTCCGACAAGCACCGCTGGTTCGTCGAGTCGGCGAGTTCGCGCACCAATCCCAAGGCCGATTGGTACATCTGGAACGACGGCAAGCCCGACCCCACCCACGGCAAAGCTCCCGGCTCACATCAAGGTCCGAACGGCTGGGTTGTGCCGCCCAATAACTGGTCGTCGCTCTTCCAGGGCTCAGCGTGGGAGTGGGTTCCGGCGCGCGGCCAGTTCTACTATCACTTCTTTTACAAGCAGCAGCCTGATCTCAACTGGCGCAACCCGGCGGTCGAGAAAGCCATGTTTGGCGCCATGCGTTTCTGGCTCGACCGGGGAGTGGCCGGCTTCCGTCTCGACGCCATCACCACGCTCTACGAAGTCCCCGACCTGCGCGACGAACCACTCACCGGCAAGCTCGACGCCAGTGGTTTCCCCGAGTCCAACCACACCCTCACCAGTGGCCTTCCCGAAGTCAACGACGTCTTGAAGCGCATGCGCACGATGATGGACAGCTACCCCGGCAACCGCGTCCTCGTCGGCGAAATCTACGTCCCCGCTACCGCCGAGCTGCGCCAGTGGTACGGCACACCCGCCGCGCCCGAACTTCACCTTCCAATGGATACGCTCGTCGGTTTCCACGAAGAAGGCAATGGCATCACCGGCGCCAAAAACGTCGCTCTGAACCTGCCTCACTTCCGCCAGACCATCGCCGAAATGGAGACCGAGCTCGACGGCCACCAGCCGCTCATCGTCTTCGACAACCACGACAACACGCGCTCCTGGGACCGCTTCGGCGACGGCATCCACAACGCCGACATCGCCCGCATCATCGCGACGATGCTGCTCACCACGCGCTCCGCATCGCTGATGTACTACGGCGAAGAGCTCGGCATGACCACGCAGGTCCCCACGCGCCGCGAAGATGTCCGCGACCCCATCGGCATCACCGGCTGGCCTAAAGAGAAGGGCCGCGACGGCGAGCGCACTCCCATGCAGTGGAGTCCCGACCCGCAAGCCGGCTTCAGCACTAACCCGCGCACCTGGCTGCCGGTCGAGCCCGCTTACCCAACCGTCAACGTCACCACCGAAAGCGCCGACCCGAACTCGCTGCTCAACTGGTACCGCACGCTCATCGCCATCCGCCGCGATAACCCAACCATGCACGACGGCGGCATCGTTATGCTCGACACCACAAATCCCGCGGTCCTCAGCTACGTCCGCACCGGTGCGCATCCGCTGGTTGTCTCGCTCAACATGACGGGGCAGGCGCAGACGGTACACCTCGATCTCACCGCCGCCGGCATCAAGGACCGCCCCGTAAAAACTCTACTCGGCGACGCGGCTTCACTCACCGGCCTAACGACCGTTTCCGAATTCACGTTACCGGCTTACGCTTCTCTCATCGCGGAGGTGCAATGATGCGACTATCGTTCATCAACGACGCCACAACAGCACGAAAAGCGCCAACGGCGCGCCCTATACCAGCGTGTGGCGAAGCCCCATGTGGGATCCGTCCTCATTACAATTCTTTGCCTGGAACCACGGAGGACGAATGAATACCGTCTCGTTGATCGCATCAGTACTCGGGATGATATTGGGCACAGCGGGCTTATCAATCAGCCTATCGAACTATCTTCGCGACCGCCCAAAAATTCGAGTAACGCTGAAGTGGGACATGACAGATGCGCAGACGGGCCAGATGTTTGGTTTGGCGAAGGTAACAAACGTAGGCCGGCGTCCAGTTTTCATTAGCGTGGTCGCACTCGAATTACCTAAGGGATTTGCGCGCAGCGACCTCATCTTGGACACTTCGATGGCGGGAACAAAACTTAGCGAAGGAGATAAGCCCATCGCACACATCATCAACCAAACCGACCTTGCTCAATATTCAGTCCAATGGCAAAAGATTCGGGCGTATGCAGAAGATTCAACTAATAGGAGTTATTTCTCCAAGCCTCCAAAGAAAAATTCTAAGAAGCCGTCTTGGGTAGTTCCTTAGTAGGCACGAACAAGAAAGGATACGTAATGGAACGGAGTCTAGGATTTTTGTTAGTGTGTTTTTTGGCTCAGGTAATACTCAGAAGGGTCGGTTGGACTATGTGCCGGGCCTTCATGTACGGCGCATATACGCCAATCTGCGTCTTGTTACTGATCGTTTGGGGTACCGCAATCGCATTCGGCTATCGATACCTTGTTCTATTGCTTGATCCCGGATGGATCGTGAAGATTATTGGATATGGTTCCGCAGCATATGTGTCAGTTCCCAACTACGGACTGTTTGCAGAACACACTGTTCCACCAGAAGCGCAGCCACGGCATCAACTGATTTCCAATCTACTGATCTTGCCCCCGGAAAACGTCTCTCTTAGCGAGCTGTTGTAATCGTGAAGAGGAGACTGTGATGGAGAAGTTGATACGTCGTCGTTTTACGTTGGAGTACAAGCAGGA
>Ga0207933_1000771_pt1 | contig 28207 bp, 26 predicted proteins | sample NGESurdeep092012_4_FD_184488 | JGI IMG/M metagenome (GOLD analysis project Ga0207933, IMG submission 184488) | Arctic peat soil microbial communities from Barrow, Alaska - NGEE Surface sample F53-3 deep-092012 (SPAdes) | ecosystem: Environmental > Terrestrial > Soil > Wetlands > Peat ... | reverse complement strand
GGAACGCAGCAAGCACTTACTTCGGCCACGCTCGAAGCGCAGATGTGCGTCCATCCTCAGAATCGGGCGTTGCCCAATGTTTTCAATGACGGGAATCTGGCTGAACCGCTAATTGGGACGCGAGTGTGCGTGGTTAGGCTGGAAGGCGCTTCTTGCCTTTTATCGGGAGGCGGCTAACTGGGCTCCGCTGACCTACAGCGGTGGCGTCGTTTTCTGTCATCGCAATGCCCCGATTCACTCCGCCAAAAGACTGGCCAGTGATCTTACAGATCAGGCGAAAGACAGGGGCGGCAGGGGTAACTTCGCGGCGTACCAGGCGTTGGAAAGCTTTGACGCCATCGGTCAGGACATCGACGATTTCATGCGGGATCGATACAGATTCACCGAGGGTCGCGGGATTGTTCTCGGATTCCCCGAAATCGCCTGCATCGAAGGGAACATGGAACATTGGCGCGAGACCTTGTCGAAGCGGAAGCTGCACAGCCTCGTCACCAATCTCATGCGCGGTGGCAAAGTAGACCGGGATACCGCCATTGCTCAGTTGCTCGAGTTCAAGAATGCGGCTTCGGAAAATACCGCCGAGTCAATCAGGGCGCTTCACGGCATGGTCGGGGGCGCGGCGTTCCTTCACATCCTCGAGTTGTGGGACTATGCGGGGATCGCGTTATGACCCGCATTACTCTCCCGATCACCGTCGTCGTTCAGGGTTCCGTCCTTACCCGCTCTTCATCCATCGCAGGTCTTGGAGTTGACGCTCTCATGGCTGTCGGCAAGTTCAAAGACAACTGCACCGGCGTCGTCGGGAAACGGTACTATCTGCCTGGCCGCCTGGTCAAGGGACTATTGCGTGAAGCCTGGCAGGAACTCTCCCTTGTGGAAACCAGCTATAGTGGCCTGATCCCAATCTGGCTTGGCGATGAGTCTCTCCACGATTCTGAAGACGAGCCACTTCGTGGACGCCTCATCTTCAGCGATTTTGCGGATTCCAGCACTCCGGTCGGCCAGGACAATTTGCGATATCGCATCGGGATCGACGAAGAGCGCGGCGCTGTCGATGCGGGGAAGTTGCAAGTCATCGAGTCCCCTTACGCACCGTTTCAAACCGTGGAATTCCACGGTGAAGTCCGCGCTCTGGCCTGCACTGGCGAAGACACGGCGCACATGGCGGAAGCGCTCCATCGTGGGCTGCTCTGGATTCGGGCAGTAGGCGCAACGCGTACCTCTGGTTTTGGCAAAGTACTCGACGTTAAGGTACTCGATGCTAACGTCGGGTCTCAGCCCCCTCGCCCGCCTGTACAAAACTCGTTGGCTGGCTCCCGGTGGAATCTTCGACTCAGCTTCGATCACCCGGTGATCCTGTCGAAGCGCCGGATTGCGGACAATCTGTTTGAATCCGGTGACGTCCTGCCGGGCGCTGCCCTCAAGGGAGCGATCGCAGGGATGATCAAACGGGAGCCGGCATTTGCGCAGCTCATGGCGGAGCTGAGTAAGGTCCGCTTCACTCATGGTTTCCCGGCGAAGACCGGCGACCCACGCCCCTGCCAGTGGCCCCTTTCTCTCCTGTCGTTCTTCAGAAAAAGCATCGGGAAGAACGAGATTGTGGACGTGATCCGGCTGAAGGAACCGCTCCTGATTGAGGACTGTGCCGGCGCTTTCGAGATCGATTGGAAGGATTCGGCTAAACATGAGGATTCCGATCGGGTGAGAGTTCGCACCGCCTTCGGCTGGCCGAAGAAAATGAATCGCGAACTACGTGTACGAACCGCTTTCGACAGTACGATTCGCAAGAGCAGGGATGAGGCGCTGTTCGCCTGGCAAATGCTCGACCCGCACGGAATGGAATGGGTTGCCCAAGCCGACACCTCGACGCTTTCCGCCGCCGCGCGAGAGCAACTCGAGACCGTCCTGCGGTTTGGTGTCGAGCCTCTCGGTAAAACCAAGGCGTTAGCGGCAATAGCGTTGTCCGACGCGGAATCGCCTGCCGTTGAGCCTGCGAAAGCCTGGGTAGTTACGCTTCAGACCCCCGCATTGTTGATCAATCCCAACCGCCATCTGGCTCCTGACGGGCGCATCGGCAGTGCTGGGGAAGACGACCTGCGGTCTGAATTTCGCGCCGCGTGGAGCGAACTCAGTGACGGCACGCTCAAACTGGTCAACTACTTCCAGCGATGCTCACTTGGCGGCGGCGAATATTTCCGGCGTCGATTCGCCGGTGGGCGCGCCGTATACAAGCCCTACCTGCTATCCGATCCAGGCTGTACATTCCTGCTGGAACCGGTCGAAGGAAAGGAAACACAGGCGCTTCACCGTTTGCGAGAGTGGCTTGCGCGGGGGTTGCCCCTCGCCCCGAGTGTCCTGGATTTCTATGGGATAGCGAACAACTTGGCGACAATGTGGCAACAATGCCCTTACATCCCGGAGAACGGCTACGGCGAGATCGCCGTCAATCGAAAGACTCCTTTTCGTGAGGTGTGAATGTACTACGCAGAGAAGCTCCCCGCGTCGATCGTCCGGTGGCGAATCACCGGTAGCCTCACGACTGTGTCGCCACTCCACCTGGGAGATGGCGGACAAGCCAGGATTTCCAGTCGCGACTGCGTCAGGGCATTCATGGACTTGGACGATGTCGACCCACTCTACAGTACCGTCGCGACGGGACACGACAAAAGTCCGGTTATTCCCGCCACGGCGATAAAGGGAGCGTTGCGAGCGTGGGCTACCGCTCGCCGCCTTGATGAGGCGCTGCTCCGTCAGGTGTTCGGCAGTGAGACCGGCGACTCAGCCGCAACACACAATGCAGCGCGGCGTGCCGGAACGGATCCCGGCGTCGGGGGAATCGTTACCTTCCACGACGCTCGTCTTAAAACGCCAGCCCAACCCGCGGATTCCGGTTGCCGCTTGTGGTGTAGTGGACGCTCAACCTCTCTTTCTCCTCAAGTCGTGATCAATCCTCGTACCCGCTCAGCCGAGGAAAGCCTTCTGTATTACCTCGAGTATGTGCCCGAAGGGACCACATTCTCGGTAAGCCTTACCGCTCAGGGGGCCACTATTCAGCAGCGCGCTCTCCTTCTCTACATTCTCGAGAACGCCTTTCATGGGGAAGCTCGCCCAGCGCGTCTCGGCGGGGAAGTCGCGAGCGGCTGGGGCAAGATGTCCTGGTCGCTGGCCAGTCTTGAAACCATGGACCCACGTGCCTGGCTCAAGGAAGAGTTGCTCCGCCCCTGGCACCTGGCTCTGAAACCGGTCGATCAGCCAGTCCGCGCCGAGTGGCTCGCCGCCTCCCGAAAATTCGACGATGGCTATCGGGAACGCACAATGCGCGTTCAGTTGACGCTTGAATTCGAAGGTGCGATGCTCATCAACGATCCGTCTCGTACCAGGACCGGAGAAAACTCCGTCAGTCACGCCATGATCCGAAAGGACGACGGCTCGGTTTATTTACCATCTCACTCCGTTCGCGGAGCGTTTCGCGCTCAAACTCGCCGGATATGGCAGACCCTGGCTTGGAATAATTCTACCGAAAATGTTAGCCATACGCGGCGTGACAGCGCCCGTCATAAAGGCGAGCAACAAGACCTTGCGGCATTCTTCAAGCTCTTTGGTGCCACTGGGTGGCGCGCTCCCATTGAGATCTCCGACTTCTGTCTGGAGGGCCGCGCAATCGAGCATGAGCAGGAATTCGTCGCCGTGGATCGCTTCACCGGCGGCGCGGCGGACAAAAAAAAATTCAACGCACACGGTCTGTGGCGGCCCCTCTTCGCCGGTGACGTCTGTGTCCGTCTGGACCGGCTGGAAGATGCGGGCGCCGGGCTATGGATCTGGCTCCTTCTCGCCTTCACTCTGCGCGATTGGACTGAAGGCGACGGTGTAATCGGTTTCGGGCGATCGAAGGGCTATGGCGCTTTTCGCGCCACGGTCCGGGTCGAGGGGTACGGCCCCAGGTAGCACTTCTTCGGGGTATCCTGAAGCGCGACCTGGACGCATTGAACTCACCGGATTTGATCGCATGGGCGCAGTCCCTGCGGAAAATCCTCGAAATAAAGGAGGCAGCGTGAATGGCCAGATTCTATAATCCGTATCATTTCGTTCCAGTTGTTTCCGACGCCCTGTCGGCAAAGTCGGCGGAGCCCTACACACCCTCGCGGGAAGAATTCAAAGCAGCGCTTGTCGAGGGCGCGAAAACGGTCGAAAAGCTGAAGCACGTCACCCACGAACGTTACGTTCCGGGTACCCACTCCGGTCGATTGATCGTCCGGCTGACCACCGTCACCCCCACGGTAATCGGCGCAAAGCAGGACGCCGAAAAGGGATCGGAACATCCGCGAGTCCATCCATTCAAGATCGACGGCAGGCCTGCCATCCCCGCCTCAACTCTCCGCGGACTGGTTGGGTCCGTAATGGAAGCGGCCAGCAACGGTCCTCTCCGGATACTGGAGAATCGCTCGTACTCTTTTCGGCGGAAGATGGAGGAGTCCCTGTCCGCGATCGGGCTGATCGTCTCCGAAGGCGGCAACCTTCGCCTGAAGCCGATGTGTCTGCCCACGCTGGAGAGTAAGGACGGTGGACGCACGTTTGCCGTCGAACTGCGGTTTAAGAGCATTTTTCCAAGCCCTCAATTCAAGGTATTCTTCGGCAACCGTGCCGAGATCCGCAGCCCTGAGTTCCAGTACACAACGAACACAGACCCCTCGCAAGCGGTTCCCATGCCGGTGAAACAGCTTGTGTGGGGCGGCAACGCAGTTATTTTCGATCGATCCCTGCACGTGAAAGCAAACCGCTATGCCGTAGCGCAGGATGCCGACACTTACGAATCCGGGCGGCTTGGAATGGTGCGGGTTCTTGGCTGTCAGGGCAGCGAACGTGAATCCATGCCCAATAGCAAAACGCACGAATTGTGGATACCCTTGCCTGATCCGAAGGCTCCTTCGCTCCACATCTCCCAGGAAGCCATAGACAGATTCGAACAGTTGGCCGATGAACGAACCGAGGCGGAATCGTCGCTCCCATTCGAGCCCAAGGGAACCCGGTCGTCTCCCGGCGACCGCGGGAAGGGTAGGCGCCTCCGCCTGCGCGCGGGCGACATGGTCTATTTCGACGTCGACGCCAAAGGAACCGTAATCGAAGTGTCATTTTCCTCCATTTGGCGGAGCCGCGTCGAAGACAAGATCACACGCAAAGCCGCGTCGGCGTGGAGTTTCTTTGGTAAAGAGCAGCGGCCGTTCAATCCGGAACGTGCGACTGTTTCTCTGGCCGAGCAACTCCTGGGTTTCGCGGAAGAGTTTCCCGGAAAGACGAAACAGCCGGCCGCGACCGCTGATGTCACGCCCGCTGCGCTCGCGCTTGCGAGCCGATTATCGTTTGCCGATGCTTTGCTGCCAGAGGGAATCGTTGGGGCGTTCGAGGAACCGGTCACGCTCCGTATTCTCGATTCACCAAAACTGCCATGCCCCTCCATGTACTTCAAGGAGAAGAACGGCCAGGGGGCTTATATCGCCAAGCGTGCGCTCGATCCCGCCCGGCACGCCGGTCAGGGCCGCAAATGGTATCTCCACGCGCGAAGCACGACGGGAGAAGTGCCATGGAAAACGATGAAGCCTGGAAACGACAAACAAAAGAGCAGAGTCGATCCGCTGAAAGCGGGTCAGTCGTTCTTTTTTCACGTCGATTTCGACAATCTGTCGAACATCGAACTCGGACTGTTGCTCTATGCAATCGAGCCCGGTCCGGCGTTTCATCACAAACTCGGCATGGGAAAGCCGCTGGGGCTGGGAACCGTAAAGCTGGAGGTCACTGGCTACTTCCCTGTGAACCGCTCAACCCGCTACACCCTTGAGGGCCTTCGCGCCGGGCGCTACACCTCCGGCGAGTTGACTAAAGCCGGCCTGTCCGTTTTCGGAGGAAAACAGTGGCCTCTTCGTTACAGCGCCGAAGCGGCAGCGTCGCCGTCGGCTCCGGCAACCCTGGTTGCCGCGCGCGAAGAACTCTCTGAATCGAAGCTGATCCCGCAGGAGATCCACGACGCGTTGGCGTTGCTGGGTGACTACGCCAACGCTCCACCCGCTTCCGCTGTCCACTACCCAACCATCGCCGGACAAATAGACAAATAGGCCGACCACTACAAATGGTTCGTCTTCAACGACGGTCTCCGCGAGCACGGTCGCGGCAAATCACCCTCGGGACAATTTCTCAAGCCGCTCGCAAAACAGAAGGCGCTTCCGGATCTCGAAGAAATGGCCTGAGTAACATGCATCGGATGAGAATCGAGCGCGGAATATTGGCTAACTCCGGATGGCTGATCCTCGTGTTCGTCTTGCTCTCCCTGACACTCATTGTCTGGTTGCCCGCCTGGCACGGCTCGACCTTCACGGAACAAAATGAAGGCCGCCGTACCATGATGCAGCTTTGTGCCGGAGGACTTGCAGTCTTGGGGTTCTACCTGCATTTCGTCCGCATACGGCACGCCGCCCGCGGAGAGGCCAACACGCGATACTTGAAACTGATCGAAATGCTGGGCAGCATGCGGCAAGGGGACGGACCCGCTCAGGTACCGAATATCGAAACGCGTTTGTGCTCGATCTACGGCCTCGGCAAGCTCGGGGAAGACTCCGAAACCGACTATCCTACAATCACCAAAGCGCTGGCAAGATACGTCCGCGTCAACGCGCGCGACGAACCGGTGAGCCCTGCGGGCGAACTCGTCACCACCAGGAAAGACAGCGGCTTGAGAGCCGATCTCCAAACGGCTATGGAAGTGATCTCCCGAGCATCTCCACACAAAGGCACTCTCCGTCCGGTGATCGATATTCGTGGTGCGTACCTTCGCGATTTGGAGCTTCACAATGCCAATCTGGACGGAGCGGACCTCAGGGAAGCGGCCCTGTACGCGGCGGTACTTGATGATGTCTCGTTGAAGGGTGCCACTTTTGAGCGAGCCGTGCTTGACAATGCGTCTCTCGAAACAGCCACTTTCAGCCAGTCGACAAGCTTTGCTCGCGCCGATGTTGCCAGCGCTCTTTTTTACCGCGCGGGTGGCCGGGCGGAGCGCGACCGAGGGCTGTCTCCGGCGCAAATCGCACGGTCGATCAACTGGGAGAGCGCCGGATTTTCTGATGATTTTCTGGAAGCAGTTCGGCAAGTGACAATCTCTGAAGATTTTTAATATCTTTCGAATCAACACCCGCCCACCCCAACCCCCGCAAACTCCTCCAACCCCCATGCAATAACCAAATCGTATGCGTTCCGAACGTCAAATCCAGGCATCCCGCTCGAACGGCGCCAGGTCCCGCGGTGCCGTCACTCCGGAGGGCAAACTTGCCTCCTCTCAAAACGCCATAACCCACGGCATGCTCGCCGGCACGGTCGTTCTCAAATGCGAGTCCGAAGCCCGCTTCCTCGAACTCCTCGCCACCCTCCACCACGAATTCCAGCCCCAGACCCCCTTCGAAGAATCCCTGATCGAAAACATGGCCGCCGCCCGCTGGCGCCAGCTGCGCGTCTGGGGCATGGAAAAGGCCATCATGGATCACGAAATGGACCGGCAGGCCGAAATGTCGCCCTCGAACGAACACCCTGCCACCCGCGCGGCCCTCGCCTTCCGCGCCCTCGGCGACGATTCCCGCTCGCTCGAACTCATCAATCGCTATGACTCCCGCTACGAGCGCCAATACCTCCGCGCCCACCGCCGTTTTCTCGAAGTTCGCGACCGCCGCACACCCCCGGCCGAACAGCCACCTCCGCCCGGAAGCAACGGCCCCCAACTGGTCCCGAAAACCGAGCCGCCGCCAACTCCCGCCCAACCCAACCCCGGGATGCCTGAAACCCAACAGCAAAAATTGCCAAACGAACCCAACAACCGCCTGAAAACACGGCAGCGGTCCTGCAAAGCGGACCGGCCGGCGTTCAAGCGAATCCGCTATTCCCGACGGCGCCATGCCACTCACGCCCGCAATATGATAGCGTCAACTACTTGCCCCCTGCCTGCTCTCCGCCGCGGGGCATCCGAGGCTTCTCAATGACTTACAATGTCGTGTTCTCGAAAATCGCATTCCGCGCCGTTATTTCGCTCGCGTTCTCCGGCGCCTGGTTCGCCGCCGTCGCCCAAACGCCCTGCGAGAACCTCAAATCGCTGCCACTCTCGAACATCACCATCACCACCGCCGAATCCGTCGCCGCCGGACCCTTTCACGCCCCGCAGGCTCCCGCACGTGGTGACGCACGCGGTGACGCACGCGGTCCGGCACGTGGTCCCGCACGTGGTGGCGCGCCCGCTCTGATGCTCCCCGCCTATTGCCGCCTCGCGATGGTTCTCACTCCCTCCGCCGACTCGCACATCGAAATGGAACTGTGGCTCCCCGCCTCCGGCTGGAACGGAAAATTCCAGGCCGTCGGTAACGGCGGCTGGGCCGGTTCCATCACTTTCCCCGCCATGGCCCAGGCTCTTAAGGAAGGCTACGCCACCGCCTCCAACGACACCGGCCATACCGGCCAGGATCCCGTCTTCGCCCTCGGACACCCTGAAAAACTTGTCGACTTCGCCTATCGCGCCGATCACGACATGACCGTCCAGTCCAAGGCCCTCATCAACGCCTTCTACGGCCGCGCCACAAAGCTGTCTTACTGGAACGGCTGCTCCACCGGCGGACGCCAGGGTCTCATGGAAGCACAGCGCTATCCTGACGATTTCGACGGCATCGTCGCCGGCGCGCCCGCCAATCCCCAGACCCACCTGCACGCCTGGGACATGATGGTCGCCACCACCATCCTCAGGGATGACAAGCATTTCGTCTCGCGTGCCAAACTCGCCACCGTGAATAAGGCCGTGCTCGCCGCCTGCGACACCCTCGACGGCGTCAAAGACGGGCTGCTCAACGACCCTCGAAAATGCCACTTCGACCCCGCCGTTCTCCTCTGCAAAGGCGCCGATTCCGACGAGTGCCTCACCGCTCCCCAGGTTGACGCCGTGAAGCTCGTCTACTCCGCCGCGAAAAAGAAGGATGGCGAACTGATTTTCCCCGGCAAAGAGCGGGGCGGGGAACTCGCCTGGCCCCAGCTCAATCCCGCCAAAGCGCCTCTCGCGCTCTCCCAGGGAACCTTCCAGTACGCCACTTATCAGGACCCCAACTGGGACTGGCATACCTTCGATCTCGACCGTGACACCGCCGCTGCCGACGAGAAATTCGGCTACGTCAACGCCTCGCCCGACCTTTCCGCGTTTAAAGCCCATGGCGGCAAACTGCTGCTCTATCACGGCTGGAACGATCAGCTGATTTCGCCCGAGAACACCATCAACTACTACAACAGCGTGCTCAAAAAAATGGGTCCGGCCAGACAGGACAGCTGGGTCCGGCTCTACATGGTTCCCGGCATGACGCACTGCCAGGGCGGCCCCGGTCCTGACCAGTTCAACAAGATGGCCGCCATCGAACGCTGGCGCGAGTCGAATACCGCGCCCGCCGAAATCACCGCTTATCACGTCACGGGCAACACCGTGGATATGTCCCGTCCGCTCTGCCCGTATCCGCAGGTCGCCACCTATAAAGGTGTGGGCAGCACCAGCGACGCCGCCAACTTCGCGTGCAGGCTGCCTAAATGACCGCTGTAATCAGGACCCTTCGCCTTGCAGCCGTCCTCGCCGCGTCGGCTGCCTTGTCATACGCCCAGTCTTCGTGTGACCGTTTGAAGTCGCTCTCGCTGTCCGATGCCACGTTCTCGCCCAGTGCTACGTTCTCAGTGGTAGAGACGGTCCCCGCCGGACCGTTTCACCAGACCGGCCGCGGCGGTGGAGGCGCAAGCCTCATGTTGCCCGCCTACTGCCGCGTAGCCGCTACTCTCAAGCCTTCCGCCGATTCCGACATCAAAATGGAAGTCTGGATGCCGGCCGAAAACTGGAATGGCAAAATCGAGGTCGTCGGTAACGGCGGATGGGCGGGTGTCATCAGCTACCCTGCCATGGCTCAGGCCCTGAAAGACGGCTATGCCACCGCGTCCACCGATACCGGTCACGAAGGCGGCAACGGCATGTTCGCGCTGGGGCATCCCGAAAAGATCGTCGATTTCGGCTATCGCGCCGTGCACGATACCGTCGTCCGGTCGAAGGCGATTGTCGCCGCGTATTACGGCAAAGGGCCGAAATATTCCTATTGGAACGGCTGTTCCACCGGCGGCCGCCAGGCTCTCGTCGAAGTGACTCGCTATCCGGATGATTTCGACGCCGTCGCCGCCGGAGCCCCCGCCAACCCTCATATCCACCTCCATGCCTCCAGCGTGGAAAGGGCGATGGAGGCCATGAAAGACCCGGGCGGCGCACTTTCCCCGGCCAAAATCCAGACCCTCCACAATGCCGTTATGGCTCAATGCGATGCGCGCGACGGCTTGAAAGACGGCCTGATCGGCGATCCGCAAAAGTGCCATTTCGATCCCGCCGTCCTGTTGTGCAAAGGCGCCGACGCCGATACCTGTCTCACCGCCCCCCAGGTTCAACTCGCCAAAATCGTCTATGCCGACGTCAAAACCTCAAAGGGCGAAATCGTCTGGACCGGCTTTGAACCGGGCGGCGAGTTGCAGTACGCCTCGCTTCGGAACATTCCCAAACAGCCCGGCGGCGGGCTCGACAGCATCCGCATCCTCGGCTATCAGAATGCCGACTGGGACTGGCGCACTTTCGATCTGGATCGCGACCTGGCGCTCGCCGATGAAAAGGCGGGTTTTATCGACGCCCACACCTTCGACCTTTCCGCTTTCAAGGCGCACGGCGGAAAGCTTCTGCTGTATCACGGCTGGGCCGATCAGCTGATCCCGCCGGGCAACACGATCGACTTCTACAACGGGGTCCTGAACAAAATGGGGCCGAAACAGGACTCCTGGCTGCGGCTTTATATGGTGCCCGGCATGATGCACTGCCAGGGCGGGGAAGGTCCCGATCAGTTCAACAAGATGGGCGTAATCGAGCGCTGGCGCGAGTCCGGAGTGGCGCCGAAGGAAATCGTCGCCTCTCACGTGACCGCGGGCGCGGTGGACCGGACGCGCCCCTTGTGCCCCTACCCGCAGGTGGCTGTTTATAAAGGTACCGGAAGTAACAATGACGCTTCGAATTTCGTCTGTAAGGTGCCCTAAGATGCGTTTTATTCTGGCTCGCCTGGCATTGGCAATCGCTGCGCTCACGACGCTCGGTTCTTTCCTCGTTGCGGACGTCAATCCCAAAGCTCTCGTGTACAAGTTGCCCGGTCAGATCAAGTGGGTGTCCAGCCCTTCGGGTCTGAGCAATGCCGTTCTGGTCGGCGATCTCTCAAAACCGGGTCTTTACATTGTGTTGACCAAATGGAGCGCGCACCACATGAGCCGCCCGCACTTCCACCGGAACGACCGGTTCATTACGGTCATTTCGGGCACGTGGTGGGTGGGCACCGGTTCCAAATACGATCCGGCCAGTACCGTCCCCATGCCGGCGGGTTCGTTCGTGACGCATTTCGGCAAGCAGATTCATTACGATGGCGCGAAGGACGGGGAATGCGTACTGGAGATTGTAGGGCAGGGTCCCGCGACGTCCACACCCGCCGAAACGAAGTGATGACAGACGGCAGATCCGGGTTTGATATGTTGGAAAGTCACGGAAACCTGCCTGTATTACGTCAGGCCTCAACGGTCGCTTTTTAGAAGGGATTTTACAGATGAGAAGTTATTTAACACATTCAATCATGACAGTAGCGGCCCTCGTTGCCGCTGTTTCTCTGGTGCCCGCGCCAGCCTTTGCCCAGGGTCCTCCTGCGGCACAGGCTGGTCCCGGCGGCGGTGCCCGTGGCCGCGGACGCGGTGCGCCTCGTCCCCCGTCAGGCCCGACGCCATTCCTGCCGACCGATCCGTATCTCGGTGCGAACTCAGGCAAGCCGGATCTCGGCGGGAACTCCCAAAGCGATACCGCGAAGACCAAGGGTATCTGGCAGGTTCCCTACATCATCGACATGCAGAAGCAGGGTTGCGTTCTCGGTGACGAGGCATGCTATAAAACCCTCGGCAGAGGCGCTAAGCTGGCGCGGGTCGAAGTGCCGTTCAACGCGCTTGGCAAGAAATTGTTCGACGAGGCCACTGCTACCGAGTCGAAGGACGATCCCGAGTCGCTGTGTCTGCCCCCCGGCGTTCCGCGGATGATGTACACCCCCTACCCGACCGAAATCTTCCAGCTTCCGAACCGCATCGTCTTCGTGTATGAGGGCGGCGCCCATGTGTGGCGCAACATCTGGATGGATGGCCGTGCACAGCCCGTGGATCCCAATCCAACCTATCTGGGTTACTCGGTGGGTAAATGGGAAGGCAACACGCTCGTCGTCGATACCATCGGCATGAACGATCGCACGTGGCTCGACGCCGCCGGGCATCCTCACGGGGAAAAACTGCACGTCACCGAGAGATACACCCGGACGGATTTCAACACGCTCCGCCTGGCATCCACCATCGACGATCCCGAGTATTACACAAAGCCCTGGACCGTCGTGACGTTCGCCAACTGGTACCCGAATCAGGAACTTCTGGAATACATCTGCCAGGAAAATAACCGGGACGTCAAACACCTCGTCGGTAAGTAAATCGCCTTAAATGTTGCGGTCGGAATCTCTCTCGGTTTTGGCCGCAACATCTTTCAACGCCGGTTCCCTACCGGGGCGTCGGGAGCACGCGCTCGATCGTAACGCTCATCAGCCTGACCGGGTCCACTGGCTTGTCGCCATGCAGCCGCGCATGGCTGATTACGTCCACCACGTCCTGGCCCCTTACCACCTGTCCAAAGATTGTGTATTTGTTGTTCCACTCGGGTACGAGGTCATCCGTGATGAAGAACTGGCATGCGCCGGAATCGGGCGTTCCGTTGTTGGCCACCGCCAGTCTTCCGGAGCGATCGAACTTCAGACCGAGCAGGGTCTCGTCCGGAATGGTGAAGCCGCAATCGTGCGTGCTGGTGCCGGTCGGGTCTCCCGACTGAATCATCTGCCCGTGCAGCACCCGGTGAAACGTCAGATTATCGTACATCGGGCGTTTGACCCACGCGTGCGTCTTCGGCTCCCGCCAGGCTTTCGTCCCCTGCGCCAGCCCGACGAAGTTCCTGACCGATTGAGGCGTGTACTTTTCGTAGAGCAGCGCCGTAATCGCGCCCTTCGACGTATTGAAAATGGCATATAAGCCCGGCGTGAGCGGCGCCGGCGGTTTCGCCGCGTGCAGCAGCGCGGCCATGCCGAGCAGCGCGAAGAGAGCTCTCACTTCGGCCCCGTCTGCCCGGCCAGATGGATCTCGTCGTCAACCTCGTAAAGCCGGTCCTCCAGGTTCTTGGTCGCTTTTCCCGCGGCCTTCGCGGCCTCAATCTTTTTCTGGATCTGCGCCCTGCGCCGTTGCAATTCGGCAATTTTGGCGTTCGGCGCGGCTTCCGGTTTCGGAGCCGGCTTTTTCGATTTCGGGCCGGCAGCCGCCTTGTAGCGGAAGGCCGTGACCGGCGCCGGCGGCTTCAGCGCTGAACCGAAATCGCGCTGGTACTCCTGCGCGATTTGCGCGGCTTCGGTCAGAAGATCGCGGAACCGGCCTTCCATGGCTTGTTTCGCCTGTGAGCGCAGGCTCTCGCCCTGCTGTTTCCATTTTTGGTACTCGGATATCGCATCCATCGGTTTAATCCGTTATTCTATCGTTCAAGGTCGAAAACATTATGAAGATTCCGATTATTGCTTTATGGGCCGTTGCTCTCATGGCCCAGACTTCCGGCAGCGGGCTGCACTGGGTGGCCACGTGGACCGCGGCACAGCAGCTGCCTCGCGGCGCCGCCGGCAGCTTCCATAATCAGACCGTGCGCATGATCGCACGCTCCAGTATTGGCGGCAGCCGCGTGCGCATCGAGCTTTCGAATGCTTTCGGCACCGCGCCCCTGGTGGTCGGTTCGGCCCATATCGCCCTTCGAGGCAAGGATTCGGCGATCGTTCCAGGCACCGATCGTGCGCTCTCTTTCGATGGAAAGCCTTCGGTAACCATTCCTGTGGGCGCGCCCATGCTGAGCGATGCCATCGATTTCAACGTCCCGAAACTGGCTGACCTTGCGATCAGCATTTACGTCCCGGGCGAAACCGGCGCGGCTTCGACACACGCGCTGGGGCTGCATACCACCTGGATCTCGAAAGAGGGCGACTTCACCGGCCAGCCGGAAATCGCCGATGGAACGACTTCCCGCTCGTGGTACTGGCTGACCGGCGTGGACGTGCTGGCCCCTGCCGACGCCGCGTCGGTCGTGGCGTTTGGCGATTCCATCACCGATGGCGCGACATCCACGCCCGACACCGATCGCAGCTGGCCCAGCGTTCTCGCCCAGAGACTCCTGGCCAATCGCGCCACGGCCGATATCGCGGTGGTGAACGAAGGGATCTCGGGTAATCAGGTTCTCGGAGACGGCGCGGGCGTAAGCGCGCTCGCTCGTTTCGACCGCGATGTATTGAGCCCGCCCGGCGTCAAGTGGGTGATGATCATGGAAGGCATCAACGATATCGGGATTGGCGCCAGGCAGGGCGCGCCCGCCGGGAAGATCTCCGCCGAAGCTGTTATTGGCGGCCTGCGCCAGATGATCGAGAGGGCACACGCACACGGCATTTCGGTGATCGGTTGTACCCTGACGCCCTACGTGGGCGCTTCGTATGCGAGCGAAGCGGGCGAAGCGATGCGCGAAGCCGTCAATGACTTCATCCGCACCGGCGGAGCCTTCGACGCGGTGGTCGACTTCGAAACGGTTACGCGCGACCCGGCCAATCCGAAGCAGATTCTCGCGCAGTACAACACAAAGGACCACCTGCATCCGAACGATATCGGTTACAAGGCCATGGCGGATTCCATTGACCTTGCGATCTTCGCGCGGAAGCCGTAACCGGGCACTTCCGGCACTTCCGGAGGTATCCTTGGATTATTGAAGCCCGGCGCCTATAATCTTCTTCCCTATGCCGATTCGGCACCGTTTCAGCTGGCCGTAACGTATAGCCCGAAAGGAGACCAGAAGACAGCCATCGCGGAGCTCGGGCGCGGCCTGGCCGAGGGCGAAAAACATCAGGTTCTGCTCGGCGTCACCGGGTCGGGCAAGACGTTCACCATGGCGAAGCTGATCGAGAAGCTGGGGCGCCCGGCTCTCGTGCTGGCGCATAACAAGACGCTCGCGGCTCAGCTTTACCACGAATTCAAGACCTTCTTTCCCGGCAACGCCGTCGAGTATTTTGTCAGTTACTACGATTACTACCAGCCGGAAGCCTACATTCCGTCGAGCGGCGTGTACATCGAGAAGGAAGCGACCATCAACGACGAACTGGACCGGTTGCGGCTCGCCGCCACCAAATCCCTGTTCGAGCGCCGCGATTGCGTGATCGTGGCCAGCGTGAGTTGTATTTACGGCCTTGGCTCGCCCGAAGCCTACTACGGCATGTTGCTGATGCTGGAGAAAGGCCAGAAGATCACGCGCAGGGAGATTACCTCGAAGCTGGTCGAGATCCTCTACGACCGCAATGACAACGATTTCCGCCGCGGCACGTTTCGCGTTCGCGGGGACGTGATCGAGATCTATCCTACTTACGACGAAAGCGCCTACCGGATCGAAATGTGGGGCGATGAAGTGGAGGCGCTTTCGCAGATCGATCCGCTGCTCGGCCAGATTAAGCAGACCTACCAGCGGCTGCCCATCTATCCGAAAACGCACTACGTCATGTCGCAGTTGACGAAAGAAGCGGCGATCGATTCCATTAAGGCCGAGCTTGAAATGTGGCGCCCGCAACTCGAAGCTCAGGGCAAGCTCATCGAGGCGCAACGGCTGCACCAGCGAACCATGTTCGATCTGGAAATGATGAAGGAGATCGGATACTGCCACGGGATCGAGAACTATTCGCGGCATTTTTCGGGCAGGCTTCCGGGCGAAGCTCCGCCCACGCTGCTCGACTACCTGCCGGCCGACTCTCTCATGTTCATTGACGAGAGCCACCAGACCATTCCGCAATTGCATGGCATGTATCACGGCGACCGTTCGCGGAAATCGGTTCTGGTGTCGCACGGTTTCCGCCTGCCGAGCGCGCTCGACAACCGTCCGCTCACGTTCGAGGAGTTTGAGCACAGGGTCAACCAGGTCGTCTATGTTTCGGCGACGCCAGGGCCGTATGAACTGACGGCGGCCGGCGGAGTGGTGGTGGAACAGATCATCCGGCCGACGGGTCTGGTGGACCCGGAAATCGAGATCCGGCCGATCAAAGGCCAGGTGGACGACCTGCTGCACCAGATCCGGCAGCGGGCTGCCAACAATCAACGCGTGCTGGTGACTACTCTCACCAAGCGAATGGCGGAGGATCTGGCCGAGTATTACTCGGAGGTGGGCGTGAAGTGCAACTACCTGCACTCGGAGGTGAGCACGCTCGACCGCATCAGGATCCTGCGCGACCTGCGGCGGGGCGAGCACGATGTCCTGATTGGCATCAACCTGCTGCGCGAGGGTCTCGATCTGCCGGAAGTCTCGCTGGTGGCGATTCTCGATGCGGACAAGGAAGGCTTTCTGCGTTCGACCGGCGCGCTGATTCAGACTATCGGACGGGCGGCGCGGCATCTGGAAGGCAAGGCGATCCTGTATGCGGACGTGATGACGGACAGCATGAAGCGCGCCATCGACGAAACCTCACGGCGCCGCGTGACACAGCTCTTATACAACGAGGAACACGGAATTATTCCGCAATCGATCGTCAAGCCGATCGATATGAGCCTGATCGCGATTGCCGAAGGCGACTATGTCACGATACCGGTCGAACCGGAGGAGATGGGCGACGATCTGACGCCCGAGCAGCGGGAAAAGTTCATCGGGGATCTGGAGCAGAGCATGCGCGAAGCAGCCCGCAAATTCGAGTTTGAGCGGGCCGCGCAGCTTCGCGACAGAATCAAACAACTCAGGTCGCAGGATATTGCCGGCACACAGTGAAAAGCCCCAGGTTCAAATACGGAGTATTGGGGGCGGGCGCGGTGGGCAAGAGCCTGATTGGCAGGTTGCCTTCGAAGACCCGCGATCTGGGCCCGGTGGCGGCTGTATCGTTGCGCGTTGCCAGCCGGATCGCCAATGCTCTGCGAGCCGGCCACCCGGTACGCAGCGCGGATGAGTTGAACGAGGCCTCCGTCATTTTGTTCCACTCTCCACCGGATCAGGCGCAGGCGCTGCTCGAAATGCTGGATGCGGCCGCGATTCACTGGAGCGGCAGGTCCCTGATCTTCTGCGATTGCGAGGATGCGCCGTCCGCGCGGGCGCGATTTCAGGCGCGGGGCGCCGCTACGGCCTCGGCCAGGCAGTTCGGGATTCCGGGACGAATCGCGATAGAGGGAAACGGTTCCGCGCTGGCCGCCGTGCACCGGATGGCGCGCGAATGGAAATTGAAGGCTGTCGAGATCTCACAGGGCGCAACGGACGCCTTCGATACCGCGGTAACGCTTGGCTGTTCCGCGATCACGCCATTGATCGACTCCACCGCGGCGCTGCTTCGCGGCGCTGGCATCCGGGATGCCGAGGCATCCCGGATCGCCGCCGAGATTTTCCAGCAGACCGCGAGCGATTACGCGCATTCGGGCAAGCAAAGCTGGGCGTGGTATACGCGGGAACCGGAGGCGGCGCGTCTTCAGGCACAACTCGCCGCGGCCGGGGCGAATCTGGAGCCCGTGCTGCGGGAGTTGTTGTGTTATGGCCTCGATACCTTCGCGAAATATCCCGAACTTGGCTCCGCGCTGAAGAGGCTGAGTTCATGTAAACTATTGCCCGGAGACAAGCATAAGAAATGAAGATTCCAGAACACGGTTCCGGCGGGAATAACCAGCCGGAAGCAAAGCGGGATCTACTGGTTTCGAAGGTATGGATCCAGGCCGTTGCCATAGTCATTCTTCTGGGCTTTTTCATTCTGGGTTTCCTTGCATACCGGACCTACACGGAAGAAGCGCCCATCCCGGCCCGCGTGGTCGATGCGGCCGGAAAAGTGCTGTTCACGCACGACGATATTCTCGGCGGCCAGGGAGTGTTTCTTCGCAACGGGTTGATGGAATACGGCTCTATTTTCGGTCATGGCGCCTACCTTGGGCCGGATTTCACGGCCGACTATTTGCGCCGCGCGGCAACGATTGTTCTCGATTCTTACGGCGGCCCGCAATCGGGCCGGGCGAAGGGCCGGACGATTCAGGAATTCAAAGCCAACCGTTACGATCCGGCGAACGACACGCTCGTTTTCACGGCGGCGCAGTCGGCCGCGTATCTCCAGCTCGAAAAGTATTATGGCGATTATTTTTCGGACCCGTCCACCCGCCATGGCCTGCGGCCGAACGCGATTGCCAATCCGCGGGACGCGCGGCAGTTGACGGCTTTCTTCAGCTGGTCGGCATGGGTCGCCGCCGCATTGCGGCCGGGCCACGATTATTCCTATACCAACAACTGGCCTCCGGAAGCGCTGGTTGCAAACACGGTGACGGCGGACGCGGTGGTCTGGAGCGTACTTTCGCTCGTTGCGTTATTGGGAGGAATCGGCCTGTTGTTCGCGGCGTTTGGCCGCTGGAACATTCTCGGCTGGCACGGACGGGAACGGCAGACGCTCACATTTCGTCCGCCCGGCGAAGTGGCTTTGACTCCGGCGCAGCGCGTAACGGCCTGGTTCTTTTTCGTGATGGTCGTGCTGTTCCTGCTTCAGTCGCTGCTCGGAGGCGTGTCCCAGCATTACCGGACAGATCTTCAAAGTTTCTTCGGAATCGACCTGGCCCGTGTTTTGCCGTTCAACGTGGCACGCACCTGGCACCTGCAATTAGCCATTTTCTGGGTATCCACGTCTTATCTCGCGGCTGGAATCTTCCTGACGCCGATGCTGAGCGGGCGCGAACCGAAGGCGCAGAAATGGCTCGCCGCGGGTTTGCTCGCGGCTCTGACCATCGTCGTGTTCGGCAGTATGGCCGGCGAGTTTGCCGGGATACACGGCTGGATCGGTAAAGGATGGAGCTGGTTCGGAGATCAGGGATTCGAATATCTCGATCTGGGCCGGTTCTGGCAAATTCTGCTCACGCTGGGCCTCTCATTCTGGGTGGCCATGCTGTATTTCGGATTGCGCGGACGGCTGCGCACGGACCACAAAGGCAACATGCCGTGGCTGTTCTTCTTCTCCGCGCTCTCGCTCCCGGCTTTTTATGCCGTCGGTCTGCTGGCGCAGCCGGAAGCGCCTTTCACCATAACCGATTTCTGGCGATTCTGGGTGGTGCATCTGTGGGTTGAAGACTTTCTCGAACTGTTTACGACGATCATGGTTGCCTGTATCTTCGTGCTGCTCGGAGTGGTGGCGGAACGCGTGGCACTGAAGGTAATCTATCTCGACATCCTGCTTTATTCCGCCGGAGGCGTGGTGGGCACCATGCATCATCTCTATTTTTCAGGCACGCCGGCGGAGCACATGGCGCTCGGCGCGTTTTTCTCGGCGGGGGAGGTGATTCCGCTCACGTTCCTGACCGTGGAAGCGTGGAGTTTCCTGCAGCTTGGAGCGCGCCAGCAATCGAAGTCGCGCGCCTCTTTTCCGCACTATTGGGCGGTGATGTTTCTGGTTGCGGTCGGGTTCTGGAATTTCCTCGGGGCGGGCGTCTTCGGATTCCTGGTAAATCTGCCGGTGGTCTCTTATTACGAGATCGGCACGGCGCTGACCGCCAACCATGCCCACGCCTCCATGATGGGTGTTTACGGCATGCTGGCCGTGGGTCTGTCGCTGTTCTGTCTTCGGTATCTGATTCCGGAAAATCTCTGGTCCGACCGCGCCGCGAGGTTCAGTTTCTGGTCGTTGAATGCAGGGCTCGCATGGATGGTTTTCGCAACCATGTTCCCGCTCGGAATTCTTCAGCTCTATGAATCGGTCCAGCACGGGTATTTCGAGGCGCGCTCGATGGAGTTCCTGGGGAACCCCATGAACACGTTCATCGAATGGATGCGGTTCCCTGGAGACACGGTCTTCATTGTGGGTATTTTGCCATTGCTTTATCTGGCCTGGCTGGGCATCCGGCACACCGTATCCAACACGACGCTCGAAGAACCCTGCGCGATCCTCTTTACCGAAATCACCGAAACGGTTGAAGAGGCGCAATGAGCCAATATCCTGTTGAGACACTGCTGGCGGGCGGTTACGCCATCCTGCTGGTTCTCATCGCGGCGCTGCTCGAATGGCTGGCGCGGCATTCGGAGAAGCGCTCCGAGCAATACGAGACGGCCGGGTTCCGGTTCCATCGCGATCGCGACCGGTGGGAATGTCCGCGGGGCACAACGCTCGAACGCGGCGTGACGGATCACGAACTGCGGATTATCGAGTATCGGGCGCCCGCCGACGCATGCAACGGCTGCGGGATCAAAGCGCATTGCACGAATTCCGACCGCGGCCGGACGATTTTCATGACACTCGACCCGTGGGTACGTTCGGCGGCAGCGCGCTTCCAGTGTGGAATCTCTCTGGTGCTTCTGACGCTGGCGGCCCTGATCGTAAGCGTGGAAATCCTTCGACATGGCCATGGCGGGGAGGGTTGGGCACTGGCGGCTCTTTTAGCGGGGATCTGCCTGTCCGGCGTGAACGTGGCAGTGCGGCTGCACGATCGTTACGGCGAAAACAGCGTGACGGCGGTTGCGCCGCGGCCACCGGCCTCGAGCGGGGCATCCCGATAGTTCGCCACAAAAGCGGTGCGGCGAGGAGCCGTTGAACGGAAAAACCCGGCCCGCTCCTCGTCAAAATGTAAAAACGGAGCGGACCGGGTTACCTGTTTGGCGCAGCGCGCCTGACGGAGTTCAGCCTGCGTGTTGCAGTTTGTACTCACTCACGATCTGCTCCATCTCGTCTTTCAGAAGGAGTTTGAGTTTTTTCAGACGATGTTCTTCCACTTCTTCGGCGGCGGTCAGGGCCTGTTTTGCTTCAAGCGCCTCGACCTGCTGTTTGTACTCACGATGCCTATCCGTGAGGTCGCGGAATTTTTCATTCGTCTGCATCAGGTGCGCTTTGATTTCGTCTTGAGCGTTCTGTTCCATTCGTGGCATCTCTCCTCAGTGGAGTCGCCTCGCCAAACCGGCCCTGGAACCCGTGGCCGGGAACGGCAGGGAGCTTCACTTCAGTTGAAGTGCGAACGGTAATGACCGTTCGTCTAATCGGACTTTACCATGAAGCTTTTTTCATGACAACCCGGAAGGTTTTTTCATTACAACGGCGTTGACAGTCCCGTGGTTGTAATACCCCGGGCGCAATCCGGCTGCTACCCACCCGTGTTTGCGATAGAGGCTTATGGCTGGCGCGTTGGGCTCCGCTACTTCGAGGAAAATAGTGCCCCGCGCCTGTTTCGCCACGGCTTCGAGGAGAGCGGAAGCGGTTCCCCTGCGGCGCCAGGCGGGATCGACGGCGATGTTCAGAATCTCCGCTTCATCGGGGGCGGATTGCCGCCACGAGCAGAATCCCGCCGTGGCGGTACCGATCAGAGCCACCAGCAAAGGAAATCCGGAGTAATCGCCCAAAGGCCATTGGGCCGTCTCGGGACAGCGCTGCTGGATGCGGACGATGGCCGGAAAATCGCGTTCCGCGCCGGGACGGACCGCAATGGACTCGTTCGTGCTATTCAAACCTTTATGTTGTCACGGATGCGATCCATAGTTGGGGCGATTTGCCTGGCGGCGGCGTGCGCTGCGGCGCTCGGCGCGACGTGGGCCGAAGCCCAGGCGGCGGAGCGCAAGTTCAACGCCATCGAGGAAGGCCGCCTGGCGCCGGGCGCGCGCGTGCGGATCACGGCCGGTGAAATGAACTCCTGGGTGGAAATGAAAGCGCGGATCTATGTCCCGCAGGGATTGAGCAATCCGCATCTGCAGTTCGGGAACGGGCGGGTCACGGGGTCGGCCCGGATCGATTTCCTGAAACTCCGCCAGGCAGCAACGGGCGAAGCGCCAGGCTGGATCGCGAAGAACCTGTTTGCGGGCGAGCGGCCCGTTTCCGTCACCGTCCGGGTGGAGTCGAGTGGAGGACGGGCGCGGGTGAACGTGGAGAGCGTGGAAATCTCAGGAGTTCAGATTCAGGGCCAGGCGCTGGATTTCCTGATACAAAACTATGTGCTGCCTGCCTTTCCGGCGGCAACGATCGATGAATGGTTCGCGCTGGCTCCGGGGATCGGCCACTTTACGATCGATTCGGAAGGGGTATCGGTTTATATGGGCGGCGCGCGCAGGGCAGGGCTTCAGTTGCGCGAGCCGGGGGCCTCGGAACGCCCGGCGAGCGGCTGGACCACACCGCCGCCGCAAATGGCCACGCCCGTCCGGATCAGCGCCTGCAGGAAGTTATTCAGCATGGCATAGCAGACCTGTTCGGTCATGGGCTGTTTGCCGGGAAGCCGGAAGGTGGCGGGCAGTTCTTTGGCGATACGCAAACGGAGCGCATTGACGACATTACGGCCCGCGCGATCGCGCTTGTTGGCCACGGTCATCGGAGTTTGCATGACGCCGCCCGTCCGGCCATCCACGTAAAACTGGCAGCGGGAGAACCATCCAAGGTTGGCGGGATCTGCCGCGTCGAAAAGAAGCAACGGCGTATCCCTCTGGCTGGCAGTCAATTCCAGCAGAATGCCGCGCGGCGATTCCTTGAGTTTGGCTTCGAAGCCGGCCTGCTGGGCGACGGCGGAAACGGTAGCGGCGTCGATTTCGAGCAGAATCAGCTTATGCCGCCCGGCTTGTAGAACTTGCATGAGTTCGATGTCTCAGGATACACAATATTGGTGAACCGGGGCCTACAAACCCCGCGGCACCAGCGGCCCTTCGCGAGCAGGGCCGGAAGCAAGCGCGGCCTCGGGGACGGCGTCGCCCTCGCCCGGAGCGAGGAACAGATTGTCGTCGAGTTGATGCTGGCGCGTATACATATCCCAGTAGCGGCCGCGCAGCGCGTACAGCTCGGGATGGGTGCCGCGTTCGACAATATTGCCGGCTTCGATGACCAGAATCTGGTCGGCACGGCGAATGGTCGAGAGGCGGTGCGCAATCACAAAAGTGGTGCGGCCGCGCATCAGGTGCGAGAGACCCTGCTGGATCATGGCTTCAGATTCGGAATCGAGGCTCGACGTGGCTTCGTCGAGGATGAGGATACGCGGGTCGGCCAGGATGGCGCGCGCGATCGAAAGCCTCTGCCGCTGCCCGCCCGAGAGCTTTACGCCGCGCTCACCCACAATCGTGTCATAGCCCAGTTCGAGCGCTTCGGCGAATTCGTCCACGCGCGCAATACGGCAAGACTCCAGCATCTCTGCCTCCGTCGCCCCGGGACGCGAGAAGAGCACATTCTCCCGGATGGTGCCGTCGAACAGGAACGTTTCCTGCAACACCACGCCGAGTTGCGTCCGGTAGCTTGGCAGCCGCACTTTATCGAGATCGACGCCATCCATCAGAATCCGACCCGCGACCGGTTTGTGGAAAGCCGAAATCAGCCCGATGGTGGTGGATTTGCCCGACCCGGACGGGCCGACGAAAGCGGTAACCGTCCCCGGCTTCGCTTCAAACGAAATGCCATGCAGCACGGTGCGGCCGGGGCTGTAGGCGAACTCGACATTGTCGAAGATGACTTCGCCATCGATCGGCCCGATATCGATCGTGCGCTCCGGATCCTCATCCTCGGGGCGTTCCGAGAGAACCTCGCGGGTGCGCTCCAGCCCGGCCAGAGCCTCGCTGATCTGGGTGCCGATGTTGACGATGCCCACGATGGGCGCGATCAGGAAGGCCAGCAGCGCCGTGAACGTGAGAAACTGGCCCGGAGTCAATTTCCCCGCGTAGATCTGATGGGTGCCGAGAAACATCACCAGAGCCCCGACCACGCCCATCAGCACCGTGGCCGAGAGCGACATCAGCGACATGGCCGTCAGGCTGCGGCGGACATTGTCGAGCAGGCGTAGCACGCCGCCCGAAAAAACCTTCGCTTCCCGGTCTTCGGCGTGATAACCCTTGATAACCCTGATCCCGCCGAGAGATTCGGTCAGGCGCCCGGTGACCTCGGCGTTGATCCTTCCCCGTTCGCGGAAGATGGGGCGCACCGTCTTGAAAGCCTTGCTGAGGGTCAAGCCGAACACCACGACCACGGTCGCGGAAACGACTGTCAACAGCGGGCTCATGCGCAGCAGCCAGAAAAAGACGATGACCGCCGTCAGCAGGCCGCCGACAAACTCGACGACACCGGTGCCGACCAGGTTGCGCATTCCCTCCACGTCCGACATGATGCGGGATACGAGCTGGCCGGTCTTGTTCGCATCGAAATAGGTCACCGGAAGCCGACCGATGTGTTCCTGCACTTTGCGGCGCAACTCGGCGATCAGTTTCTGACCTTCGATGGAAAGCAGCTGCGTGAGCGAGAACGACGTAACGCCCTGAATGGCCGTGGCTCCGACCACGAAGAAAACCAGACGCAGCAGCAATGGAGCGTCGTGTTTATAGATGACGTCGTCGATCAGATACTTGGTGGAGCCCGGCAACACAAGACCCGAGAGCGTCTTGATCACAATCAGGATGAAGCCGATGAACAACAGCCCGCGGCGAGGCTTTACCATGCCCCGGATATCGGGCCAGAGTTCACGAAGGAGGGTGGAAGCCGGCTTTTTTTTGGCGGCTGGCTGAGATGGATTCACCTGTGACGTTGGATGCGTGCGCCCCTCGCCACGCCTCAGGCCATTTTGAAGTCTCAATACTCTATTGTGCGCCAGGCCAGCGCATTTTGCTCGTCCGCGCTCCGCGTCATTGGGATTTTCCGCCGCCAATCCAATAGCCGGGACGCGTTTTGGCAATATCGGCAGGATTGTCGACGGTCACCGCGAGATCGTGAAAACCGGGCTCGTCCGAATTGTTCGGACGATAGCTGATCAGGTACTGGCTGCGAATCTCGAGGCCGATGCGTTGCACGGCGTCTTCGAGACCCCGCTCTTTCATGAAGGAGAACCGGCTGCCGCCTGTCCCTTTCGCGAACACTTCCGCCGGATTTTCGACGAAGATCCCCTTCGCATCCGTATAGATCTCCCGCAGCAGCGGAACGAACTGCGCCTGATTTTGAATGCCGTAATTCTGCGCGGCAGAGGTCGGCGTGCTGGGCTGGCCCATCAATCCCGGGCGCGCGGCAACATCGATCGGATCGGGCCGGGGCGGCGTCGGTTTTTCCGTGAGGCGCACGGCCAGCTGCGTGATATCGACGGTATACACGAGCACGTTCGAGAGCTGGGCGTCGATGAGAGACTCCTTCACCTTGCCTTCGCTCGCCAGATCGCGCGATTCGCTGACCAGCAGGATAATCTTCCGGTTGTTGGCCGGACGCTTGCGCAGCATGAACACCGCGCGGTCCACCGCGTCGATCATGCGGGCGCTGGAATTTCCGGCGTTGATCTTGTCGATCGCGACTTTGATCTTATCCGAATTCCGGGTGAAATCCTGCATCAGCGTGAGACGCGAATCGAACGCAACCACCGCAGCCTCGCCATGATCCCCGACTATCAGCGGCAGCAGCGAACCCAGATGCTTGATCTGCGGCAGGATGGATTCCACTCGCGCGGCCTTTTCGATCAGGACGACGACCGAAATCGGTTCGAAGGCGACATCGACCTGAATGTTCTGGTCTTTGCCGTTATCGAAAAGGTGGAATTGATTCGGCTGCAGCCCGTCAACGATGTTGCCGCCGCGATCGGTGACCAGCACCGGCGCCACAATATTGGTAACGGAAATGCGCGAGATGGGTTGATCGATCTCCGGCGCGTCGCTGTTCGAGGCAGTGTTGTTCGAACTGCTGGAGCCAGGCGGGTTTGAGAGAGACGGAGCCTGGGCGGGCGCCTCGATCGCGAAAGCCGTCAGGAACAGAACCAGTACAGAAAATGGCCTCATCTGCGATTTACGCCTCCGTAGACCGGGCCTCGTGGCCCGTTCGTCCATTCAACAGGTCAAGCACGTGCGGGACCAATTCCAAAATAGCATCGAGCGACTGAACCGCCCCGCGCGGCGACCCCGGCAGATTCACGATCAGGACCTTGCCCCTGGCACCCGCCAGCGCTCTCGAAAGCGGAGCGAAAACGGTCGATTCAAGTCCGCGCGTCCGCATCACCTCTCCGAATCCGGGAATCTCACGATCTACTACGTCGCGAGTGGCTTCCGGGGTTACATCGCGCGGCGCGAGGCCCGTGCCTCCGGTAGTAAAGATGGCATTCACGCTTTGACCGTCGGCCGTTTCACGCAACCGGGCGGCAATCAGGTCCCGTTCGTCCGGGACGATGCGGCGTTCCACGACCTCAAAACCGGCCGCTTCGAGACGAGCGGCGACGGCGGGTCCGGAGGTGTCTATCCGTGTTCCGTTGTATGCGCCGTCGCTGATGGTGAAGACCGCCGCCCGTCTCATCGCTTGAAGTCCCCGCTTTTCCCGCCGGTTTTCTCCAGCAGCCAGATGTCCTGAATTTCGATTCGTTTGTCGAGCGCTTTTGTCATGTCGTAGAGCGTGAGTGCGGCGACGGAAGCGGCGGTGAGGGCTTCCATTTCGACGCCGGTTTGCGCGCTGGTGGCGGCCAGGGTTACGATACGAATCCCGTCCGGTTCGATCGTCATTTCGACGTCCACGTGCGAGAGGGGCAGGGAATGGCACAGAGGGATGAGTTCGGCGGTGCGTTTGGCCGCCAGGATGCCGGCAACGCGCGCCACTCCGAGGGGATCGCCTTTGGGATTGGCGGGTAACGCCTCCAGCACTTCAGGGCTCATGCGCACGAAGGCATGCGCGCGCGCCGTGCGGCGGGTGACGCCTTTTTCACCGACATCGACCATTCGCGGCTGGCCTGCCGAATCGTAATGCGAGAGCCGGCTCATTTCAAGAGGACCGGAATCAGGTCGCCCGCGGCGTATTCGGCCCGGTTGGCATCGGCTACAAGATAAGCGTTTGCGAGGCAAAGGGAGGGGACGTCGCCGGAGCCCTGCCAGTCGATCGGAGTGACTTCCGTGCAGCTGATTCGGGCGGGTAGAAATCGCGTCAATCCCAGGCGGTGGCGGAATGGCCGCGTAAGGCGCGCCAGGGTCAGGGGCAGGGGAGCGTCGTTTGCGCCGGAAAGCAGGTCGAGCGCCGCACGGGCGAAGAGTTCGAAGGTCACCATGGTGGAGGCAGGGTTGCCGGGGAGGCCGAAAAAGAATTTTCCGGCGGCGGAGCCGAAGACCAGAGGCTGGCCTGGCTGGATCAGCACGCGGTCGAAGCAGAATTGCGCGCCGCAGGCGGCGAGAGCGCTTTCGACGACGTCATACTTGCCTGCCGAGACGCCTCCCGAAAGCACGAGCAGATCGGCCTCAAGCCCCCGCCCGATCAGACGCGCGGTGGCATCTTTGTCGTCCTTCGCGATGGGGAGCATCAGCGGTTCGCCGCCCGCTCGTTTAACCTGCGCGGCGAGGGCATAGGCGTTTGAGTTCCGGACCTGGTGCGCGGCGGGAGTTTCGCCGACCTGCACGATTTCATCGCCGGTCGCGACGATGGCGACGCGGGGCCGGGCGTAGACGGCAACGGTTGCGTGGCCGGTGGTTGCGAGCCATGCGACCGAAGTGTAGTCGATTCGCGTACCCCGGGGCAGCACGACCGATCCCATGCGCGCTTCGGACGCGGCGGAGGCTATGTTCGATCCGGCCGGGGCGTCGCGATCCGTCTCGAAAGAGGCATCGCCGTGGCGGATGCAGTGCTCCACCATGACAACCGCGTCCGCTCCCTCGGGGACGGGCGCTCCGGTCATGATTTCGACTGCTTCGCCAGGTTTCAGTACGCCTTCGAAACGCTCGCCCGCGCGCACTTCACCGACGATACGAGCGCGCCCCGGCATATCCGCGGAGCGGACCGCGAAACCGTCGCGCGCCGAGCGGTTGAATGCCGGATAGTCGCGGTCGGCGGCAATATCTTCAGCGAGGACGCGGGCCTGGCAGTCTTCGAGCGAGACCGTCTCTATGGCGGGCAAAAGGCGCCGGGCGCGCACCTCCCGAAGCACGGTTGCGCGCGCGTCGAGAAAGGTCAGGGCAGGCACGCATTCAGTGTAGCTTTGCCGCTTAGCTCGGAAAGCCGCCTGAAGGCGGCTGCGGGCTGAAGCCCCGCCCCAGTGTGCCCGGCATGGGCAGAATCTAGTTGGATGAAAGGAGCCAACCGGAACCGATGACGGTAACCGTAGCGAACCGCAAGGCGTAGCCGCGAGG
>Ga0207933_1000770_pt1 | contig 28218 bp, 29 predicted proteins | sample NGESurdeep092012_4_FD_184488 | JGI IMG/M metagenome (GOLD analysis project Ga0207933, IMG submission 184488) | Arctic peat soil microbial communities from Barrow, Alaska - NGEE Surface sample F53-3 deep-092012 (SPAdes) | ecosystem: Environmental > Terrestrial > Soil > Wetlands > Peat ... | reverse complement strand
GAGCGATGTTTGCGGTTCGGCGCCCTCAAACATCTACACTGCCAGGTTTTTCAATAAAGCGCCAGGTCTAAAGTGAAGATTCTTCGAGGTTTCTGCAATCGCCCTTTTCGACCACCTGAACTGTTACAAGAAACCGATCTGGGCCTTAATAGCGGCGTGCTTGCCACTGCCGGCGATGTAGTATTTTACGGCACCATGGACAACTACTTTCGGGCGGTGGATGCGCGCGATGGAAAGTTACTCTGGGAAACCAAACTCGGGTCCGGCATCGTATCCAACCCGATGACCTTCCTCGGTCCCGATGGCAAGCAATACATTGCCGTCTATGCCGGCATTGGAGGGGCGTTGGGAGCCGTCGCTTTCAAGAGCATCTCGGAACAGGACCCCTATGCGGCCAGCGGCGCCGCCGGCGCCGAGGCAAATATCAAGAGCAAGACGGGACCGGGAGGCGCGCTGTATGTCTTCGGTTACTAGCCTTCTCGCGATATTTGCCACAGCGGCATTGGCGCTCAGTGTCATGGGATGCGGCCAGCAGCCCCTTGAGATCGCGCCCGCGGGAGCTGCCTCCGCTACCGAAACCGCGGTGGGCCCCGTACCCGGCAGCGGCAGGCTGCTCCCTGTCAGGCCGAACCCGTACGCCGACAATCCGACAGCCGCCAACGAAGGCTACCAGTTCTTCAACTGGTACAACTGCTCCGGTTGTCACGGCGCACACGGCGGAGGTGGAATGGGGCCGAGCCTGCGCGATCCGGTTTGGATCTACGGCGGCTCGTCCGATCATGTCTTCGCGTCCATCTCCCAGGGACGCTCCAACGGAATGCCGTCATGGGGAACGAAGATCCCGGAGCAGCAGATCTGGAAGATCGTCACCTACATAAAGACCATGAATACCTCTTCCGAGATCGATCCTCCCACTATGCCGCTTGCTGCCCAGCAAGAGCACGCGGCGAGCGCTAAAACACCGGCATCAACGCCCCCCGCGCCGTAACCATGAGGCGAGCCACCATGAGGTCAAGCATGAAATCCCGCGGCGCGTTATCCGCAATCGTCCTCGCCTTCCTGTTACTCGCCGGATGCGAGCGCAGGCAAGACATGCTCCATACCGGCGGCCCCGGCGCGGGGAGTATCGCGTGGCTCTCCTGGTTCGTATTCGTCCTCTTCTGTCTGGTGACCGTCATCATGTGGGTTTTGATCTTATGGGGCATTCTGCGGCGGCGCGGCTCCTTCGACACTCACGAACCGGTTGATATTGGCGGCGGACAAGCCTGGGTCGCAATCGGAGGTTTTGCGATTCCGGTCGTCGTCCTCTTCGTGCTGTTCGTCATGAGTTTGCGCGGCATGGCCGAATTCCCCATGCATGAGGACCATAACGGCTCCAGCAGCGCGACCCCGGACATCCTCGTTATCGGACACCAATGGTGGTGGGAAGTGCAATATATCGGAGGGCCCGTCGATCAGCGGTTCACGACGGCCAATGAGATTCACGTTCCCGTAGGACGCCCGGTCAATATTGCACTGGAAAGCGCGGACGTCCTCCATTCCTTCTGGGTTCCCAAGCTTCAGGGCAAGGTTGACATGATCCCGGGCTATGTCAACAATCTTCGCCTTGAAGCAACTCAGGCGGGTGTCTTCCGCGGCCAGTGCTCGCAATACTGCGGCGCGCAACACGCGAACATGGCGGTTATCGTCGTCGCCCAGCAACCCAAAGATTACGAAGCCTGGCGAGCTCACATGGCGCAGCCCGCATCGCAGCCTTCCACTCCGCAGGAGATTCAAGGGAAGGAAGTCTTTTTGTCGGCGCCATGCGCGAATTGCCATAACGTGCGAGGGACTGGCGCCGGAGGTATCATCGCGCCGGATCTGACCCACATTGCAAGCCGGCAAGGTCTTGCCGCGAATATGTTTCCAAACGACGAGGCGGATCTCGAAGCCTGGGTGACGCATGCTCAATCGCTCAAGCCCGAGGTTGCCATGCCAAACATCACCCAGTTCGATGGCGTAGAACTGCGGGCACTTGGCGCATACCTGAGACAGCTGAAATGAAAGGCTCCGGAGCAAACACGATGGATGCGGGGATGAAGGAGAGATGACCGCGATTCGTTCCGTTAGACGAGCGGTTCGGGAGCCACCATTTTGACCATTGAGATCGTTGAGTCCCGCACCCGCTGGTATGTGAGTTTTAAATTCAGCTATCGCGGTCCAGCGATCATGATGGCCGGCGGGGCACCAGGCTCACGCACATGACGACCCCACGTTGTTCGAACAACATGATCGGGCAGCGCCACCGGCGGGTGAAGCAACGCCTTCGTGCAACGTCCATTCGTTCGATTCTTCGTGTTTTGCTTTTGGTTCCGCTCGCATCGGGATTCGGGCTTGGCCAGAAAGTCGAGCCAACTCCGGATGGCCAGACGATTTTTCTGAAGCATTGCGCCAAATGTCACGGTGAAAACGGTGAGGGCGTAAACGCAGTGGTGACCATCGCCGGGCCAAATCTGCAGGCGGAGCACAATGCCGGCAGTGCCATGACAGCAATGGAAACCGGCCCAAGTCACATGCCGAGCTTCGTGTACGTGCTCTCAGTTCCGGAGATGCGGGCTGCCGCCGATTACGTCGTTAACCGACTTGCAGTGATTCCTCTGACGGGAGGCAGTCCAAGCGAAGGCGGGACACTCTTCCGTGTTTACTGTGCAACCTGCCACCAAACCGCCGCGCGTGGAGGAGCGCTCGCTTTTGCGGGTATAAACGCTCCAGCGCTTACGTACAAATCCGCAGCCATCATTGCAGGAGCCATTCGCTGGGGACCGGGCCCCATGCCAGCGTTTCCACCTTCTATTCTTACCGATAAACAACTGAATTCGATTGTCACTTATGTGAAATTTATTCAACACCCGCCGAGTCCCGGCGGAAGTCCGCTTAACTGGTACGGGCCGGTAGCGGAGGGGTTCGCTGCGTGGGCGATCGTGCTGGCCCTGGTCGTCATAACAGGGTGGATCGAAAAAGGGGGTAAGGGATGACCGAGAACGGGGAACAAAACGATGCCCCTCAGGAGAGCGGCCCAGCTACGGATCGAAATGAGCGGAACCCGAAGCTAATTGGTCAACTTATCGTCCTGGCGGTGCTCGGTTGGGAGTTATGCAAAGAGGTGTGCAAGCTTGTTGGGCGGAGGGCGGCCGCAAAGGTGTTCGCCGGGAGCGCAGTGGTTTCGCGCGAGACTGCTGCCGCATATCCCGAAACTGCGGTTGAACACCCCGTTGAACACTCCGTTGAACACTCCGTTGAACACTCCGTTGAACACTCCGTTGAACACCCCGTTGAACACCCCGGGCCTGCCGAAAAAACCGGCCGAGCGGCGGATCGTAATCTGGATCCGCAACGCGATACAGCAACTCATCAACAATGGGGAATGTTACTGGTCGCGTGCGCGTCAGCCATAGCGTTTGCGGGCGGAGCGGGATTTCTTTTTATTTACTGGACCGGCGGCAACAACTTGCTGTTGGGAGTAACTCTGGCCGTTTCTTTTGGGGCGCTCGGTTCGGCACTCGTGCTCTACTCACACTGGCTGATGTCCAGCAAAGAGGCTACTGAGCCGCGGGAAGAACTGCCGACGGACACATCGGAACGCGAGGACTTTGCGGAGAACTTTCAGGACAGCGAAGAGGAGATTCATCGCCGAAGCCTGCTGAAATGGATTGGCGTGCCGGCGGTGGGAATGATTGCGGCGATGGTGGTTTCGCTGTTCCGGTCCCTGGGAAAACCTCCCGACCCATCCTTGTTCACTACTGTCTGGAAGCGCGGACAACGCCTGATGACGCTGGACGGGAGGCCGGTTAACGTCAATGCTCTTGAACCTGGAAGTACGGCCATCGTTTTTCCCGAAGACAGCATTGGGGACGAAAAAGCGCAGACCGTGGTGATTCGCGTCAATGCGCAATTTCTTCAGCTTCCAAAAGAACGTACGAATTGGGCGCCCATGGGGTATGTCGCATACTCACGCGTGTGCACCCACGCCGGATGCGACGTTGGACTGTTCGAGAAGACAACAAACCTTCTGATGTGTCCGTGCCATCAGTCGACCTTCGATGTCCTCAAAGCCGCCCAGCCAACCAGCGGACCAGCGGCCAGGCCACTTCCGCAGTTGCCGCTCTATGCCGATGCCGATGGAAATTTGCGCGCGGGAGGAGGGTTTAGCGAACCGCCCGGCCCTGGATTCTGGGGGATGCCGTGATGGCAGGCCGGCATGTTGCCCGATGGCTGGACAGGCGCCTGCACCTGGCGAAGTTTCTCAGGAAGGCGATGAACCACGTGTTTCCCGATCACTGGTCGTTTATGCTCGGGGAGGTCGCGCTTTATTCGTTTATCATACTCGTGATCACAGGGACATTCCTCGCGATGTTCTACAACTCGAGTTCCGCGCAGGTGACTTATCGTGGTTCATACCACGCGCTCGATGGCGTGAAGATGTCCGCGGCTTATGAATCGGTGATGCATCTCAGCTTCGATGTTCCCGCGGGACTCCTGATTCGTCAGATGCATCATTGGGCGGCCTTGATATTTATCGCGGCAATTCTGGTGCATTTAGCTCGTATCTTCTTTACCGCGGCCTACCGGCGTCCCCGGGAAATCAACTGGCTGATTGGCGTGACGCTTCTGCTTACCGCGTTTGGGAACGGTTTCTTCGGATATTCCATTGCCGGCGATCTTCTTTCGGGAGCGGGGTTGCGAGTTGCTTACGCGATTCTGTTGTCCGTGCCGGTAGTCGGTCCATGGCTCACCTTTCTATTCCTGGGCGGTACAGTGCCGACATCGGTAACTCTACCCCGTTTCTACAGTTTCCATATTTTCCTGGTGCCCGCCGTGATTTCGATCCTTTTAGCATTTCACGTGGGAATTATCTGGCGACAGTTTCACACGAACTATCCGGGACCCAGGCGCACCGACAAGACGATTGTCGGCTCACGGCTGTGGCCATCCTATGCTGCCAAATCCGTTGGACTGTTTTTTATTGTTTTTGCTCTGGTAGCGATGCTGGGAGGCCTGGTGCAGATAGACCCAATCTGGGTTTATGGACCTTACGATCCTATTGCCAGCACGCCGGGCGCTCAGCCGGATTGGTACTTTGGCTGGATCGAAGGAGCAATGCGGCTGTTTCCGGCCATCAATCTGCACCTTGGGCATTACCTGATTCCGGAAGTCTTTTTCCCCGCTGTGTTGCTGCCCGCGCTGGTCTTTGCGGCGCTCTACGTTTACCCTTTTGTGGAACAGTCTATTTGCTTTGACCGGAAATACCACAACGTATTGCGCCTTCCTTATCAGCAGCCGCTAAATACTGCCATTGGATGCGGCTTTTTTGTTTTTCTGGCAGTCCTTTTCGTCGCGGGCGGCGATGATGTCATCGCCGTGGCGATTGGAGGTTCCGTGGCCGCTATCCGGGCAATTCTCCGGCTCCTTCTCTTCACCGCTCCTCCGGTGGCCGCTGTGTTGGTCTATATGCTGTGCGCCGGAACACGGCGGCGGCATACGGCGTCGCATTCGCCTGCTCCGCCGGAAGATGTGGCCGTCCAGGAAGAGACGGTCCGCAGCGGTAATGAAGGTGTCCGGTGATTCATCGGACAAAAGTGTGTTGGCATTTCCGGCGCGGTTAAAATCCCGCCAATTGATGGATAAAGTCGTGGTGCCGCGGGCTGCGACACCTCGCCCGGTCAGAACGAGTCCTTATTCGCAGGGAAACCGCGTCCCGGCCGGAAACCGCAACCCGAAACGCTCCGCCAGCGTTTCGAGCAGCGCGTCGTCGTTCGCCAATGTGGTTTCGGAGGTGCCGCCCGGCCGCTGTTCCTGCAATTGCCGGTTCATCGGCATCAGCCGGACCTCCTTACCCGGCCTCCGCACCAGCAACCCGTTCACAAACGGAGAACGTGGCCGCTGGTGTAGCCAGGTATGCCGGCCAGCGTGGTCTCCCGGGCATTGCTCACTTCGGTCTCAAAGGGGGCAGCGCTGAGGAGCAGGCGCCGGTTGAAAAGCTCCCACCTGGTACCGACCTCCCAGGACCGGCTCTTTTGCGGTCCGAAGATCTGCGTCGCGTTTTGCGTCGCAGACAGGCCGCCATAGGCGCTGGATGTGGCATCAAGTTCATCACCCACCGGATCGGCCGCGGTCGCGTACGCGATGTAGAGGCTGCCGATCTTCACCGGCTTGACGACCAACCCGGCGTTGTAACTGTAGATCCCGTTATCCGCCGCGTTCCTGGCCGTGTTATTGGCGGCCGTGATGTGGCAGTCGTCATATCGCACACCGGCGTTCAGGATGATGAAATCGTGGTAGTTCATCGAGTGCAGCAGGTAGCCGGCTTTGGTGTTCACGCGATAGACCAGCGGATTACCTGCCAGCTGGATTGCGCCCGTGCCGGTCAGAACGTGCGGCGGGTTGCAGGTGTTTGTCAGGCGTCCATTGTCACCGTTGAGCCTGCCCGCTTTACTGTCGACCTTGCAGCGTCCCGTCTCACTGCCCTTCCCGTTCTCTCCTCGTCCGACCCGGGCCACGTTCGAATAGAACGCCCCCCATAGCCTGAGCCGTATTCGCCTTTCGAATCCGACGTTCAGCTTAAGGAGATTTCCATGCCATCAGGAAGGCAGTGGTGTGCCTTTGCACGCCACGTATCGGTATTGATGGTCTCGATGGGGGCGCTTTGCGCGCAAGATCCTTTCGAGATCCATGTTCCCGATCGAGTATGAACAGTTACAGCCCGGCGAGTTGACGTTTGAAAATCATCTGAACTACGTCGCGCAGAGCGCAACCCCAGGCGCTCAGCGCGTATTTCATGACACTTATGAACTCACGGACGGCGTTACGGACGATGTTTCGATCAGAGTCATGCAGTTGAATGCCAGAAGACAGGGTGGCCCTCTCGAATCGGCGGGCTGGCGGCTTGTTCCTCATCTCTACGTTCCCCGCTCATGGCGAATACTACGGTGACTGGGGGGCCGCGTCCACGCTTCTGCCCGGGCGGCTCCCCAAGGAGGTACCCAAGCCGCGAGGGTGGCCGACGTTACGCACAGCGAGAAGCCGGCCGGCGACCGTGCAACCTCGCGGTGACAGAGATGGCGGGCAAGAGCGCGCCCCCCTTTCCCCGCTTCTCCACTTCTCCGCTACTTCGCGTCTTCCACCGTGAGAGGCTCTCCTGCCGGGCTGCCCGAAAACATTTTGGCGGAATCGTAGAAGCCGGCCGTCGTGAGATGAATCTGTACTGTCTTCTTTTGTTTGTTTTCCCAGAACCAGCCATGAATTCCGGTCGTGGGAGCAGTGAAGGAGCCATAGGAGTGCTCCTGGCCGGCTTTATTGTCCAACTCGTAACTCTCGAAATAATCGGGACGCGGTTTCTTGTCCGGTTCGCCATGAAACTCGAATTGAACCTTCCCGTCAGCTTTCCAGGCATAGAGCATGGCTGCGCCTTTCTGCATGTGATACTTGATCTCGACGCCCTCGCCCGGTTCCAAAGCGAGATCCTCGGAATCCACTTTATAGGTAGCGGAGTGCGCCGTGTAGATTCCGGTCGCAACCGGAGTTGCGCGTCCCGCGGTGGAAGATGCCGATTCAGCAGCTTGCGATATGCCGGTCAAGCCCAGCAGTTTACCGGTGCCCAGCGGATCGATGCCATACTCGGCCGGCAATACGGCGACAAAGAGAATTACAAGAGCAACGCCGAGAGCAATCACGGTCGCCTTCAGAATGGCACCGGTCGAAGGGGCTTCGGCCAGGGGCAGGGTTTCTTCTTCAATCATGTTCTTCACCCGTCGTTTAAAACCTGTCGTTTAAGCTGCAACAAAATATCCGGCGACCTGGTAGCCGACGAGAACGAATCCCACCACCATTAACGCTGCATTGGCCGCGAAAGCGTAGCGGTAAAATCCACTGCGCGTTCGCCAGTAGCTCAGAGCGATCACCACGGCACTCAGCGCCATTACTTGCCCGATCTCCACCCCGACATTGAAGCTGACAATATTCGTTATCAATCCATTCCGGGCGAGATCGAGCTCCTGAAGTTTGGTGGCGAGGCCAAAGCCATGGAACAAGCCGAAAATCAGAACCGCGACTTTGGTGTTGGGCTCAAATCCGAACAGGCGTTTGAAGCCATCCATGTTGTCGAAGGCCTTGTACACCACCGACAGGCCGATGATGGCATCGATGATATACGAGTTCGCGTGGATACCGCCAAGAACACCCGCGAGCAGGGTAACGCTGTGCCCGACCGTGAACAAACTCACATATAGAACGATGTCCTTCAATTTGTAAAGGAAGAAGACCACCCCGACGAGGAAGGCCAGATGATCGTAGCCGGTCACCATATGCTTGGCGCCGAGGTACACGAAGGGAGCGATGGCGGCACCCCTGGTCGACTGAACGAAACTGGCATCGCGTTTAGACACGTTGTGCGCGGCAGCGGGCCTGGGAAACAACAACAAGGCGGCGAAAATGACGATAGTGACGCACAGTGCGGCGCGGCTCAGCATGGCTAAATTCCTCCCGGCCGCCCGGTCTCGCCGGACTAACTTCACCGGACCGGAAAACGTTGCCGTAAAAGCTTCTGGAACGGACGAGTTTATCACGAAGGAGGCTCAAAACCGTGCTCATCGCCGGTCAACTCATGGTCAGTGACGCGGCCATATCGTCACTGACTGCGTGTGACCTTTCAAAACCTTGCGGAATCTTCCCTCTGTTCGTATCCTAGTGACGGCAGATACGGCACGAGGTTAACGGAGACAAAGCCAATGACGACCAGAAGCGCACTTTCCGGATTGCTTGTTTTAACGGGACTTATCACGATTGCAGTGGAACCCGCAGGCGCGCAGCCGCCCGCGCGGACGCCGGGCCGGGGAGGATCTCCCGCGCTCCAGGCTGAAGCGAATCTGGGGCAGCTGATGAAAGGCATCCTCTTCCCTAACTCGAATGTGGTTTTCTTCGCTCAAAGCCAGGATCCGGCGAAAGTGCCGCCTGCCAAAGATCCGTCGGTGGCGACCGATCCGTTGCAGGACTCATACGGGAAGTGGCAAGCCGTCGAAAACAGTTCTCTCGCCCTCGCCGAGGCCGCAAACCTGCTGATGATACCGGGCCGCAAATGTGCGAACGGACTACCGGTTCCCATCGGGAATGCGGACTGGCCCAAATTCGTTCAAGGTCTGCGGGAGGCGGGGATGAAGGCCTACAAGGCGGCGCAATCGAAGGATATGGACAAGATCCTGGACGCCGCCGACACGATGACCACGGCCTGCTCAAACTGCCACGACAGATATCGGGAAAAGCCCACACTTGCCGAACGCTGCAAGTAGAGTTGACAGGCTATCGAGTCGCGCACCCTTAAATTCAGCGCGGCGACCCGCCGGCGAGCCATTGCTTCCCGCGCGCGTAGAGTGCTTCGACTTCCGCACCTTTGAGTCCAGGCATATCTTTCTTTACGGCATACCCGATCTTTGCCTGCAAATATGCCAGGTGCCGGTAGCCCTCGGGGAACTGCCGCAGGATTTCCGCGTCCAGGATAAGCGGATTGGCCGGATCCGGATCGATGGCGTCCATGCGGTCCTTCTCGTAAATCGGCTGGCGCAATACGATCGCCCAGCGGCCGCCGCGTTTCTCGAAGAAATCGTAAAAGCGGCCTGTGCAGACGACATCCACCATGTGGCCCTGCACGTTGGCGCGCTGCGAAATGGTCATTTTGCTCTGAGAGATGGCGCGATTGCCGGCCACATCGATCGAAATCCCGCCGAGGAAATGAAGAATGCTGACACCTTTGTTCCAGCCCTCGATGCTGACCTTGACAAAGTCGGAGGCGGAACCCTGAAACCAGGTCGCCATCATGTGACCGTCGTCGGTCCAGACCGTGCGGAAGCGTTCCCAATCGCCGGCGTCGCGCCACATGATCCAGTTTTCAAGCACTTCGCGTATTTCCAGCCGGTCCGTCATTTCGCTGTTCCCTTCCATTTCTCCATATCATCTGCTTTATATCACGGCTGTCTCATGCGCCCGATTTGACCTGCCCGGCGGGACGTGCTAATTTCGGCGCATGAAATTCGGTGGATTCTACGAACTGCAACACCCTCGTCCGTGGGCAGACGGATCGGAGCACGCGTTGCTTAAAAACGCACTGGAACAGGTGGAGTTGTCAGACCGCATGGGCTACGACTACGTCTGGGCCACGGAGCATCATTTCCTCGAAGAGTACGCGCATTCGTCCGCGCCCGAAGTGTTCCTGGCCGCGTGCAGCCAGCGTACGAAGAACATCCGCATCGGGCACGGAATCGTCCAGATGCCGCCGCACATCAACCATCCCGCGAGGGTGGCCGAACGCATCGCGACACTCGACCTGATCAGCGACGGACGCTGCGATTTCGGTGCGGGCGCGGGCGCCACGGAGACCGAACTCGGCGGCTTTTTCGTGCCCCAGTCCGAAAAGAAGGAGATGTTTCTCGAAGGCCTGCGGATCGCTATCCGGATGATGGTGGAAGAGCCCTTCACTGGTTACGAGAGCAGGAATCTGAAAGTGCCGCAGAGGAACGTGGTGCCGAAGCCGTACCAGAAACCGCATCCACCGCTCTGGATGGCCTGTTCGCGGCGTGAGTCGATTCTGCAGGCGGCGAGGCTCGGCGTGGGCGCGCTCGCGTTTTCGTTCGTGAGCCCGGAAGACGCGCGCCAGTGGAGGAAGGATTATTACTGGACGATCGAGAACGAGTGCGAACCGATCGGGTATGCGGTGAATCCACAGTTTGCGATCACATGCCCGTTCCTGTGCGACAAAGATGAAAAGCGCATGGCGGAGGTCGGACAGGAAAGCTACGGCTTCTTCATTTACGGGCTTGGCTACTACAGCTTCTTTGGCGCGCATGAGCCAGGACGAAGCGATATCTGGGACGAATATAAAACCCATCCGCACGACTTCGCGATGCCGGAGGGCAGGATACAGGACTGCGTCGGGACCCCTGAAATGCTGCGCAGGCGTTTGCGGGAGTTTGAAGAGGTTGGCATCGATCAGGTGATCTGCCTGTCGCAGGCCGGACGCATTCCGCACGAGTTGCTGTGCTCTTCGATCGAGCTGTTTTCGCGCGAAGTGCTCCCGGAGTTCAAGGAGCGGGAGCAAAAGGGCGAACGCGCGAACGCCGAACTGCGGGCACGGATTTCGGAAAAGGCGATGGCGCGCAAGCCCGCCGTCGAAGGCCCGAAGGAACGAACGGTAGTCCAGGCCGCCGGACACCACTAATCCATTGCCACTAATCCATCGCCCGCCGGTTTTGTTATGCTGACGCAGGAAAGGCAAAAACCAAATTCATGAAAATACGACACGCAATCGCGATGGGAACGATTCTGCTGACCGCAGGCATCGGCTCCGCCTGGGCGCAGGGCCCGGGTGGCGGAAGAGGCAGAGGCAGAGGACCCGCGGGGCCAGGCCTGACGCTGACGTCGCCGGACTTCGAAGATGGCGGGGTAATCCCGAATAAATATACGCAGGCGGTGCCCGATCCGGTTTCGCCCAAGCTCGAATGGAGCCACGTACCCGCCGGCACGGCCAGCTTTGTGCTGCTGCTGCACGACCCGGATGTCGCGATGGGGAAGAAGACCGACGACGTGACGCATTGGATGGCCTTCAATATCCCAGGCTCGGCCACGGAACTCGCCGGCGGCCAGTCCGCCGAACCGAAGTTGCCGGACGGCATGATTCAGGTCGTGAACACCGGGCGCAAAGTGGGCTTCATGGGGCCTGGCGCGCCGGCTCCCACCTATCATCACTACACGTTTGAGCTGTTCGCACTCGATACGAAGCTGGACCTCGGTCCGGAGGCAACGCGCGACCAGGTAGTCGCGGCGATGGAAGGACACATCCTCGGCAAAGGCGTTCTGGTCGGCCGTTTTCACCGGTAGATGAGATCGCGGGGGTGGGTTGGTTAATCCGCCCCCGGGTCTCGGAACTGGCGGTCGATTGCCCGGATTAATGGCACGGAAAACGGCGTTTTCAATCTTCATGCCGCTCCTCATGCTGGTTGCGGCAGCAGGCGGGGCGCCCGGACAAGGGAGTCCCGCGCCCGTCGTGAGCCCTGCTCCGCCGCCTGCTCCGCCGCCTGCTCCGCCGCCTGCTCCACCGCCTGCTCCAAAGGTAGTCGGCGTTGAAGGAACGATCGAAGCCGACGACCTCATCGACGTACATATCGACCATCTCGCCGAGTGGGTCTCGCCCACCAACGATCCCGCCAAACTCATTCCATACATTGACGGGCTCGGCCTGAATGGCAACTATCCCGACGCGGTTCACGCACCCGCGAACCACCTCCATTTTCACCTGAAGATCACTCCGGAAAACAAGAACGCCTGGCTCAACCTGCTGGGCGCCCCCTCAGCCCTGCGCCGCCCGGTGGACTTCAGCGTTGGCCCGGAGAAACGTTCGGAGTTCAATACGGTATTTGACGGGAAGAACCCACTCCCGCTCGTCGTGATCGATACGCACTATGGCATCCTTACGCTTGTCATCGTCTTCGTCACCCTCATCGCCGTTTTCAAACTGGCCCGAACCACGAACCTCATCCGCGAAACGTGTACGGGGCCGGATGACGGGACGCTGAGGCCCTACAATCTCGGGCGCACGCAGATGGCGTTCTGGTTCCTCCTGATCTGCACGTCCTATATCGCGATCTGGATGATTACGGGCGATCTCGACACCATCACGGGTTCGCTGCTCGGATTGATGGGCATCAGCGCAGGCACCGCGCTTGGGGAAGCGATGATCGATTCGGACAAGGTGACGTCCAAAGAGGATCGATTGATAACGCTGACGGCGCAGAACCTGGCGAGCGAGCAGGGTCTGGCGGAACTGCAATCACAACCCGCGCCCGATCCCTTCCGCCTGGAAGAAGCCCGCACGCGACAGTTTCAACTCACCCGGGAGATCGCCGGGCTGGCGCCGTCCGGGCACGCCCGGCGAAGCCGTGGATTCATTCGCGATATCCTGTCCGGAGGCACGGATTACAGCCTGCATCGTTTTCAGATTTGCGTCTGGACCGCCGTGCTTGGGATCATCTTCCTGTCTTCGGTTTACAACAGCCTCAGCATGCCCGAGTTCAGCGCAACACTGCTCGGGTTGATGGGAATCAGTTCCGGCACCTACCTCGGATTCAAGTTCCCTGAGAAAATGTGACGCGGACGGCTTTGAGGGGAGATTCGGAAGTTCCGGAGTAGGGCGGGCGCCAAGCCGATGATGCCCGCCCTCCGGCTTGAAACTGTCTTTTTGAAACGGTCTTTATTGAACGACGCCGCTCCATCCGAACCCATCGGACGGGCGCTTGATGCTGCGCATGCGGATACGGTGATCTTCCGGATTACGGCCCGGGTTGCCAGTGATGATCACGTGATCGCCCGGTTTCAGCGTATCGCGCGAGACGCCGTCGCGGCTCAACTGGCCGCCGCCGCCCCACTCGACAGCCCATGTCACCATCTCGCCCTTATCGTCCGGCGCTTCCACGTGGACGAATGAGTGCGGATTGCGGAACATGAATTGAACCAGCTTGCCATCCACCGTCACCGTCTTGTCTTCGAAATACGTCGCGGCGAACGAGTGGTGTGCCCAAGCCGGGATCGCAGTCAGCAACCCACCGGCGAGAACCAGCGCAAACAAAGCACGCTTCATAATGTTATTCTCCTGATCTTGAAGTTAGTACCCGCTTCGGAATCTGGCCGCCGGGCTTCCCATCCGAAACTATCATGTAAATGCTCCGGGCGGGCACCGGGGCGGGTCATGTGACAGTGCGTGACAGACTTGTTACGCCGTGTACGCTTTGTTTTCATTGCGATCCGGCGGTGGGCCGGGCGATGGTCAGGACCCGATGGAACAGATAAGAAATCTCCGTGGGCACGCCATCCATGGATCTGACCCTGAGAACCACCTGGAAATAGCGCGGAAGGGCGCCGGACGGAGTCTTCATTTTCGCGATGAGCATCTTTGCAACCGAAGGGTCGGTTAATGCCTGCGCGCCAGCCATCACGCTCGAAATCTGGTTTCCGGAAAGGCTGAGAATCTCGCCTTTGCCGCGCAGGCCGGGCACGCGGCTGATCAGGGCGTAAGTATCCAGATCCGCCGCACCGCCTTTGGCTCCCGGTCCTTCGGGGATAAAGGCAGGTTCTCCCGCACGAGGGTGAAGGTTACGGATACCGTCGGGCTCGAGAAGAATTTCCTGATCGACGCGGAGAGCCCGGATCTCGCGCGCTCCGGAGAGCGGCCCCAGGAAAACGACGTTTTCTTCCATCAGTTCGGGCAGAGAGAGCAGATTCGAGCGAGTGACAACGACGCTCTTCTGACGGGCGCCGAAAAATTCACCGAGCAGGAGCGCCGCGGTCGCCGTTCCCACGCCCGTATAACCGAACGTCGGCTGGACGGTGGAAGCATGCACGGCCTCCTTCAAAGCGGCAATCCCTTTCGATCCCGGGACATCTTCCCAGTCGTTAACCCCAAAGGCACGGACGAAGCCAAATCCGGGGACCAGCACCGAGAGCGGCGTGGCAATACAGACCACGAGGGGGCGGCTGGAAGACAGAATCGGCTGCCAGAGTTGTTGCAATTCGGGCGTCAACGGCACGTCGGAACCGCCCGCCACCGTTTTCCCCTGGCGGACGCCCGCCTTCCAGAACACAGTGGCGAAAATTGCCCCGGCGACGAGCGCGAGAACCAGCGCGCCGGCGAGCAGAATTTCACGCCTGCGCCAACCGGCCAGTGGCGTCTCCGATAGAGCAATCGGTTCGAAGACAGCTTTGTGCGGCTCGAACGCAACCGCAAAACCGCCCTTGGGCAGATCGATGACGATGGGATCGTCAATACCCTCGGTGCGATAGTATTCGGCCAGTTTCTGGCGCAGCCGGCCAACCTGCATGCGAACCGCGGATTCCTGACGCGGATCGTAGGACGAAGGCTTGCCGAGCGCGTCTACCGCAACCGTGTACTCCTTCAGGTCATCGGCCGTGCCGGAAAGCGATGCATCGACCAGATAAGAAAGGAGATGGCGCAGGACATCGGAGCTGCGAAACGCTTTGCTCTGGAAGATACGCTCGACCTGTGCGCGCGCCGCTTCGGCTTCCAGCACCATTATTGAATCGATCCTGACACGGGGTAGGCGGCCGACTGCGGGCCATTCCCATTCTACTTCCTGCGCCGATAGCTCTTCAGCTGCTCGAGCTGGCCTTTGACAACTCCGTTATCCGGCTCTATTTCGAGCGCCTTTTCAAGCGCCGCGATCGCGGCTTCGTCGTCCAGAGCGCGGGTATACGCGAATGCGATCTGGCTGTAGCTGCGGACGGATTGCGGATAGTACTCAAGGTTCAGCCGGAGAAGCGGAATCGAGGCCGAAGGTTTGATCCGGACCACGAGCTGGGCGGCGTTCAACAGGCTGTCTTCGCGGAAATCGTAGCTTTGGCCGCCGTAATAGCGCTGACGCAGGTCGCGGTATTGCGCTACCGCCGCGTCGGGACCCTGCTCCAGCGCGGTCTTCGCAACGATATCGGACAACTGTCCCGGAATGCTCACGCCGCGATGGCAGGTAATGCAGGTCACCCGCGTGGCTTCAGAGGCCGGCTTGCCGGTTGCGGCCTGGATGGTGGCATTAACCTCGCGCGTCATCGCGATCATGGCGCGGGCGACATCGATTTTGGCGGGCCGCTGCCCTGCGGCGCCCTTCGCCTCCGGCGCCCGTCCGCGAGCGTGGCAGAATTCGCATTTGACGCCGAGCCCTTGCGCGATGGCCGGCATGTTGGGAACGGAGCCCGCCTGCGGCTGCTGCGCGAATGCTGGACACGATGCAAGCGCGAGCACGGCCAGAGACAAAGCGGCGAACCGGATTTCCATGGGCGCGAGTATACACCGTTCAACAGCCTACAGAAATAATTCCGCTCTGCCGATAGTGACCCAGCGGCCGCTCGGCCCGGAGGAAGTTCTTGGCAAGCACGTATTCGAAACTCGTCCCGCGGTTTGCGCTCGTCGGCGCACTGTTTTGCGTTGTCACCGCAGGCTTCTCTGCGCCGGCCGAGCGAATACGAGGTCCCGTCGAAGGGGTCGGCTCTGTCCCGCTGAAGGGTAATATCAGCCGGCGGGCGCAGGCCGCGACCGATCTGGGCGCGCTCGATCTCTCCGTCCGAATCACGGGCATGAAGCTCGTGCTGGGCCAGACGCCTGAACAGGCCGCCGCGCTGGAGCAGTTACTCGAAGATCAGCGCAATCCATCCTCCCCCGATTTCGAGCGCTGGTTGACCCCCGAGGAATACGGCGCGAGTTTCGGAGTGAGCGAGAACGACATTGGCAAGCTCACCTCCTGGCTGCAGTCGCGCGGCTTCGCGATCGAACAAGTGGCCAGGGCCCGAAACTGGATTACCTTCAGCGGCACCGCGGCCGAGGTTGCCAGAGCGTTTCGCACGGAACTGCATCGTTACGATGCCGCCGGCGAGAACCATTTCGCGAATGCTTCCGAACCGTGGATTCCGGCATCCCTCGCGGGCGTGGTCACGGGCATTCGCGGACTCGATGATTTCCGTCCGAGACCTCTGCGGCCCGCCGTCAAAATCAATCCGGACTTCAATGCCACGAACGGCTTCCACTACCTGGGCCCGGGCGATCTGGCCGCGATCTACGATATACAGGCTCTCTACAAAGCCGGATTTGACGGCACGGGCCAGAAGCTGGTCATCGCCGGACAGACGGACATCAGCCTCGCCGATATCCGCAGTTTCCGCAGCCAGTTCGGCCTGCCTGCAAAGGACCCGCAACTGGTGCTGGTGGGCGCCGATCCCGGCACCAACCCGAGCGATCGGATAGAAGCCGATCTCGATATCGAGTGGTCCGGAGCAGTGGCGCGCAACGCGACCGTCATTTACGTGTACTCTCAGAACGTTTTCGAATCCCTGCAGTACGCGATCGATCAGGATCTCGCTCCCGTGGCGAGCGTGAGTTATGGGGGCTGTGAAGCCGGCGGTTCGCTTTCATACAGAACACTCGCGCAGCAGGCGAACGCGGAAGGCATCACATGGATGAATTCTTCGGGCGATTCCGGTGCGGCCGGATGCGATTACGGAGGAGAAGCCGCGGCGCAGGGCCCGGCAGTTACTTTTCCGGCGGATATCCCCGAAGTGACAGCCGTCGGAGGGACTGAGTTCAACGAAGGCAGCGGGTCTTACTGGAGCAGCAGCCAGAACGCCGCGGGGCTGGAGTCCGCCCTGTCTTATATTCCCGAAACGGCGTGGAACGACACATCGCTGGGCTACGGTCTCGCATCCGGTGGAGGAGGCGCGAGCGCGGTTTACGCGAAGCCCTGGTGGCAGACCGGGCCGGGCGTGCCGAACGACCAGGCACGGGACACGCCGGATGTTTCGCTTTCCGCTTCCGGAGACCACGATGCGTATGTGATCTACACAGGCGGAGGTCTGATGGCGGTCGGGGGCACTTCAGCCTCTTCACCGTCGTTCGCCGGCGTGGTGTCGATCCTGAATCAATACCTGATTACCGCCGGGACGCTGGCAAAGCCGGGCCTTGGCAACATCAACCCTTCGCTCTACTCGCTCGCGGCCAACACCTCCGGCCTGTTCCATGACGTCACCGCGGGGAATAACATTGTGCCCTGCGCCGCGGGCAGTACGGGGTGCGCCTCCGGTTCGTTTGGTTATACCGCCGGGCCGGGGTACGACCTTGCAACCGGGCTGGGCTCGGTCGATGCTTACAATCTGGTTACCCGCTGGAACAGTCTGCCGCCTGGCGTGGGAACGAAAGCGGCGCTGGTGGCCAGTCCGGCCGGCATTGCCGCGGCGGCAACCACGCAGTTGACCGCGACGGTCACCGCGGTGACGGGCAGCAACCCTCCAACGGGCAGCGTGGCATTTTTATCGGGGACCACTGTTCTGGGAACAACCTCTCTGGGAACAACCTCGCTCGCGGGGACATCCGGCGCTGGCGCGACGGCGATGTTAACGGTCAGTGGCAACAGTCTCGCTACCGGCAGTAATACGATTACCGCCAGCTATACCGCCTCGGGAAGTTTCAGCAACTCGACCGCCACGGCGACCGTGACTGTAGCGGCACCGCTCACGGCCACCGCAACCGCGGTTGCGGCGAACCCTGCCACTATCGCGCGGAGCGGTTCGACCGTGATCGCCGCGACAGTAAAACAGGCGAGCGGGAGTAGTGCCCCCGCGGGCGCGGTCACATTCACCATGGGCAGTGTTTCGCTGGGTACCGCGAATCTGGCGGCCTCGGCTTCCGGAGCTGTCGCAACGCTGACCGTCAATGGCTCGAGCCTTGCCGTGGGCGTCAACACGATTACCGCGAGCTATGCGGGCGCGGGCAACTTTGGCAAATCGAGCGGGTCGGCAAGCGTGACCGTAACACCACCGCCGGTTGCTACCGCCGCAAGCGCCGCCGCCAGCCCCGCGAGCATCCCGGCCGGCGGAAGCACCCAAATCACCGCCACCGTAAGAGCCGTGAGCGGCAGCGCCACGCCATCCGGTAACGTGACGTTTACATTCGGAAACAAATCGTTGGGCGTGGCTACGCTGACGGGCTCCGGCGCAGCGGCAACGGCCGTCCTGACCGTAAAGGGCAGCAGCCTCGTCACGGGGGGCAACAGCATAGTGGCGAGGTATGCCGGTAACGGCGGTTTCAGCGCCTCGGCCGCATCGCCCGTTACGGTGACCATGGCCGCTCCACCCGTTGCAACCCTCACGACGGTAACGGCAAGTCCGGCGGCGATCGCGCAAAGCGCGTCAACGATATTGACGGCGATCGTGAAACCGGCGGCTGGAAACGCCGCGCCCACCGGGACCGTATCTTTCGCCTCCGGAAATACGATATTCGGAACCGCAACTCTGTCCGGCAACGGTTCGACGGCGACCGCGACACTCACGGTAAAGGGGACACGTCTGGTCTCGGGAAACAACGCAATCAAGGCCACCTACGCCGGTGCCGGCACGTTCACCGGATCGTCCGGAACGGTTGCCGTTGCTCTGACCGTTGCGTCATCGCTGGCCGCGATCAAAACCACGGTCGTGGCGGTTCCCGCCAACATTACGCAGAGTGCCACAACTCAACTGACCGCAACCGTGAAACCGGTCACCCGGACCCTCGGCCCGGCTGGCAGCGTCACCTTCGCAAGCGGCGGCGTTCTGCTTGGCACGGCGTCCGTGACGGTGTCCGGATGGGTCGGAACCGCGGTCCTTACTGTCAAGGGCAGCAGCCTGACACCGGGCAATAACAATATCACCGCCACTTACATCCCTACCGGGAACTTCGCCGGCGCGTCGTCATCGGTAACGGTGGGTGTCACCGCTCCCCCGGCCGCTGGCGCGGCGGCTTCAAACGTGGTAGCGTCGGTGACCCCGAATCCGGCGTCCGTGCAGCAGGGCTGGTCGATAATCGTTACGCTGAAAGAACAGGCGGGCGTCGCCACCACATTGACTGGCTTCACCATCAATGGCAGCGATTTCTCATCGGCTATTCCGAACTTCTTCGGCACCGGCCAGATTACGGCTCATGGGACGCTTTCGACCAACCTGGCGATCCAGTGGCCACAACTTCCCGCGAATGTCCCATTTGGATTCAGCGGGGTCGATGCCGGCGGCCGCCACTGGACACAGACTCTCTCAGTGGCGACCGCCAGCCATTAGATGTTCGTTACTGCTGGACGGGAGGTTGCCGTCTCGGCCTCCCGTGCGCCGATCCGCCGGGTCTGCCGGGGCCGCCGCGTCCGCCCTGCTGGATCGTATAACCGGAGGGGACGACGAACAGCGAGGCGCTCGGATCCGTTTGCGCGATGTTCGTCAATTCCGTGTCGGAAGCCCCGAACCGCGGGTCCGACGTCTTGATCTGAACGGGAACCTTCAGTTCCGTCGAGATCCAGGTGACACGGACAATCTGAATCGGCTGGGCATTGCCAATCGCACCTGCGGGAATGGTTTCCGTGATCTGGGTCCCGGTTGCCGCAACGCCGTTTATAACCGCGGTTCCGAGGCTGGTGGAAGTCGTCTGGGGACCGTTGGGTCTGGGAAGCGGAGGGCCGTTGGGACGGCTGCCTGCCCTCGGTTTCGGTAGCGGCGTCTGAACGGCGGTCATGGTTGCCGAGTCCAGCGTGTAACGATAGCCCGCGACGGGGTCGTAGATCGTCTCGACTGTATACGGTGCCTTCCCGGTCGAAGCAGCGGGCGTGAACGTTTGTGACGTGCTGAGGCGTCCCTGGCTGTCCCGCGCCACCGTGGCCTGCTCCGTTCGCGAAATCTGATTGCCGTTGGCGAGTGTTTGTTGCGTTTGCAGGGTCTCGGTTCCCGAGTAAGGAGCCCCCGTGACTACCGTTTTAGAGCCAGGCCCGGCGCCCCGGAGACCGGCCCCGCGGCCACCAAATCCACCGAATCCGCCGGGCCCGAATCCACCGCCCCGGGGACCCTGGGCGAGCAGTGCCACCGCGCACAGCGGCAAGAGAGAAAGCGCAAGCGTTCTTTTCATGACATCGTCCTTTCAAAACTCTCTACTGTGCACCTTCGGTGATCCGCACCGCGCGGGGAATTCCGTCTTCGCCAACAACCACGTCGGCGGACATATCGCCGTGCAATCCGCCCGCCAGCACCGCGGCCACGCCGATGCTGGCAAGGGCCTCCGGTTCCAGCTCCGTATGAACCACCCTGACAATTTCCCCTTGCGCAAGAGGCGGCGCATAGGGAACAGCGATGAAATCGTCGCTCGAAAGAGCGCTCGCATCGGTGCTCGATTCGTAACGATACGGTTGCCCGAGCCCGGCGACCCGCGCCTCGGCCGCCACGGCCCTGGCGTGACGCGTTCGCACTCCTGCCGCGTGGCTCAGAAAAATGCTCAGAAACAGAGCGGCGGCGGCGGCAAGCGCCCATGCCGCCGAACGTCCCGATATCGCGACTCCCCACGACGGAAATCGCACCGGACGAGGCTGCCGGGCAAATCGATCCAGCAAACTCTCGCGAAGCGCCTCCGGCGGCCTCCACTCCGCCGCCTGCAGCCGTATCTTTCGAAACTGAGCGGTCAACTGCAGTTCCGCCTCCCAGCGCTCCGTGCAACCTGTGCAACCCGCCAGGTGCATGCGCAGGCTCTCCCGAAGGTTCTCCTCACGCCGCGCGCATTCCACCAGTTCCGCTATCCGCTCCGGGCATGTCATAATTTCACCTGGAAAACACCTCTGACGGCGCATTCAGCCGCTTGAGTTTTGCCGCCAGGAGCGCGCGCGCGCGATGCAGCCGCGAGCGCACGGTTCCCACCGGACGTCCAATCAGAAGGGCCACATCCTCGTAGCTCCGCTCTTCCAGATCGCACAGCACAATCACATCCCGATAGCGTTCCGGAAGATCCCGCAGCGTTCGATGAAGCGCCGCCGTAGTTTCGTTGCCGATCAGATCGCCCAGGATATCGTGCTCGCATGGCTGGTCGACAACTTCCGCAACCGGGCCCTGGCGGCGTACTACCCGGATCAGATTGCGCGCAATGCCATAGAGAAAACTCTCAAGCGAGCCTTTCGCCCCGTCGAAACGGCAGGAAGGCCCCATGAGCTGTAGAAAAACCTCGTGGGCGACTTCCTCGGCAACAGCCGGGCTTCCGGATACGTGCAGCGCATAACGGTGAAGCGCCGGTTCACGCCGCTCATACAGCTGCGCGAACGCGTCCTGGTTGCCATTCCTCATCAGCCGGTAGAGTTCCTCGTCGCCTGGTTGCATCAACGCGATCACTCTCCATTGATTCCCGGCAGCCGGAAAGTTCCCCATTTGACGGCCTGAATTTTATCAGGGGCGGAATCAACCCGCGGAAACGACAACGGCGACGACGGGAATACCGGCCCGCTGCAGGGCGGTTTCCACCTCGGTGGTGCGCAGGCGGCTGGCGTCGAACTCGACCATGAGTTCCTCGCGGGAAGGCGCGATCCGGATGCGCTCAATCCCATAGATCGAGTTCGCGTCGGCGATCTGCTGCATCAAAGATTCGTCGAGCGGCCGTTGCAGGCGGAAATGCTTCTGTACTTTTGTCATTGCGGAGAAAACCAGACGGAGGAAACCAGATTATAGCGAATCGCACCCCGCTTCCGCCCAGTGGTTAACCGGGCCTGAACCGGCGCCCAGGCCTGGACCCGTCCGGATCGCTTCGTCGATAAAACGTTTGGCGCGCGCCACGGCCTCCGGCAGAGGGATACCGCGGGCAAGGAACGCCGCGATAGCGGCGGAATAAGTACAGCCGGTGCCATGAGTGTGGACCGTATCCACGCGAACCGCCCGGAATTCGGTGAAAACGCCTTCATGAAACAGCACGTCCACCGTTTCCGTTGCGAAGTCCGGCCCTTCGAGGTGCCCGCCTTTGATCAATACGGACCGCGCTCCGAACCGGGCAATACGCCGTGCCGCTTCTCTCATCTGAATAAGATTCCCCACCGGCATGGCAGCCAGCTCCGCCGCCTCGGGCAGATTCGGGGTGACGAGAAAGGCCCTCGAAATCAACAGATCGCGCAATGCCGCGCGGGCCGCCGCATCGATCAGCGGCGTTCCGTGTTTGCCGATCATGACGGGATCGACCACCAGTGGACAGTCCGCGGGGAAGTTACGGCCGGCAATGACTGCCACGATGGCCGCCGTGCCGAGCGCACCCGTCTTGACGGCCCGCGGCGGCAAATCTTCCAGCACGGCATCGATTTGTGCTCCCACCAGCTCGGGATCCAGCGTTTCCACGCGCGAGACGCGGGTCGTGTTCTGGACCGTGATCAGGGTAATGGCCGACGTGCCGAAGACCCGGAGTTGATGGAAGGTTTTGAGATCGGCCTGAATGCCGGCGCCTCCGCCCGGATCGGAACCGGCGATGGTCAGAGCGATGGGAAGCATCCGCACTCAGGGTATCGCGCGGGCCGCCGTAACATTTTGGGCTCGTGCCCTATTTGGGGTCTTCTCATAATGAAACGTTTCGGTTCTTCCGATAGATAGAACATGAGCGGAAGTTTCTGGAGAGCCGCGGCCCTGGCTGCGGCCTTTGTTTCTGTTTATGGAAGCGCAAACGCGCAACAGGTTCACCTGAAGGCCCGCACTGCCGATACCGGCGTGCCCGCCTCCGTGGATGCGCGTGCCACACGCGTCCGGGGCCGCGATACAGGGCCTGTTCATCGGATCGTGCAGTTCGACCATGCACCCGGAGTAGCGGATCTGGACGCATTACTGGAGGCCGGAATCAGGGTTATCGCGGCGGTGCCGGATAACGCCGTGATGGTAGTTGCGCCCAGCCGGAGCGCCGTGAACGTCGCCGGCGTGCGATGGGTGGGAGAACTCACGCCTGCCGACAAAATCAGTCCCGATCTGGGGCAGGGCGATTCGATCGATGCCATCGTCGAGTTCCATGCGGACGTGAACGCGGCCGTACAGCAATCCGTGGCCGCGGTGGAGGGTTTGACGCTGCTGCGCCCGGCCATGCTCCTCGCGAATCACGCGATCGTTATCGCCTCGCTCGACAAGCTGAAGCTCCTCGCGGAACACGACGAAGTTGCCTACATCTTTCCCGCCGACCCGGCGCTGCTCACTGAAACCGGCCTGATGCCCTGCGCCGGCATGTTAACCCTGTCGGGGCCGATTGCGCAATACGCCAATATCGTGCAGGGGTGGGATATCGATTCGGGAAATGTGGCGCGGCTCGGCTACGCATTCGGCGCACTCACTCCCAAGCTCCCGGCAGCGACGGTTCAGTCGGAGATCCTCAGGGCTCTGGAGGCCTGGTCAGCCGTCACCAACGTGGTCTTCAGCCCCGTGGCCAGCGGCACCGCCGCACGGACGATTCTGGTAACCTTCGCCGGCGGCGCGCACGGAGACGCATACCCGTTCGACAGCCAGGGCACAATCCTCGCCCATACGTTCTATCCCGTGCCGGTCAACGGCGAATCCATTGCGGGAGACATGCATCTCAACGCAGCCGTGAATTGGCACGCCGGTGGCGATGTAGACGTCTACAGCGTGGCTCTGCATGAAGCGGGACATGCGCTCGGACTGTCGCATTCGGATAAACCGGGAGACGTGATGTATCCGTACTACAGAAGCGGCATGACGCTCTCCGCGAACGATATCGGCGCCGTACAGGCACTCTACGGGGCGCCGGGGGCGGCCACCGCGGCGCCCATCGTCACGGCGCCTGCGGGAACGGCTGCGCTGAGCCTGACCTTGAACGCGATCGCGAGTCCCGGGCAGGCGGCACAGGTCTCCCTCTCGGGCATGGCGACCGGAGGCACTCCGCCTCTCAACGTGCAATGGCAGACCGACCGGGGGTACAGCGGGCACGCCACGACAGGCAGCTCCGGAACCTGGAGCGCCCCCGGAGTCGGGCTTGCCACAGGCACGAACACTCTGACCGTGACGGCTCTCGACTCCGCGCAACACACCTCGTCGCAATCGGCAACCGTCACTCGTCTGCCCGCAACAGCGGCGGCGGCCGCGGCCCCGATTTCCATCAAAATCACTTCGCCGGCTTCTTCCGTGGTGACGTCAGCCAACCCGGCGATCTCGCTCGCGGGAAGCGCTTCCGGAGGCAGCGGCGTGACGCAGGTGACGTGGCAGACCACGGCAGGCGCAACCGGAACGGCCAGCGGGTCCGGTCCGTGGCTCGCCCCCAATATCCCTCTTCTTACCGGGACCAACACCATCATGGTCCGGGCATTCGATTCGACTGGAGCCAGCGCGTGGACCACGCTCGTTGCCGTCAGACATTAAAGCGGTCGTGAGGCATTAAGGGCGAACCGTGTATTGCGCCCGAAACGGGCCCAGTTCCGGATAATACATTTGCGCGCGCACAAGCTCCGCAAGCTGGCGGACATGCCCCAGATCGTGCATCGCCCATTCGTTCAGAAGGTTGGCGAACGTGACTTCCCCCAGTTCCGGATGACGCCCCGCCCGCAGCAAAGCGCCCGGTTCCAGGCCTCTCAGGAATTCGAGGTTGTCGTCGCGCTGATCCTCCCAGTGCGCGAGCGACTCTTCGGCATCCCGGTTCGAATAGGTGCCGGCGGCATAAAACGCGTTCTGGTCATACGGTTCAATTTCGGCAGCCCCGCCCGCCAGTATGCGATCCATTCCGGCCCGGAAATAGTGTGCTTCCACGTGCGATACATGCTCCAGCAGCTCGGCGATCGAAAACCGGCCGGGCGCCGGTATCCAGTTCACCTGTTCCTCGCTCACGCCGGTCAGCAAAGCGCGGAAAATGTCGGGGGTTGCGGCGAGGTGATCGAGTGCGGGATGCTCCAGTTTCTTTGCGGCCATGCCCGATCCTAACTCACCGCCAGAACGCTGATCTCGCGCGTATCGTCCGCCAGGGTTCGCAACCGGATCTCCGTTCTTTCTCTCGGCAGCAGAGAGGGAAATCTCTCGGCCCATTCGAGCAGCACCAGCGACCCGCCGGCGAAGAGCTCGTCAAGCCCGAGAGTCTCCACCTCGCGGACCTCATCCAGGCGATAGAGATCGATATGATAAACGGCCTCTCCGTACTGGTGTATCAGCGTAAAAGTAGGGCTACAGACCTGGTCCGCCGGCGCGGCGTTCCGTCCCTCCACGATGCCCTTCGCGAGCGTGGTCTTCCCCGCCCCCAGATCGCCGATCAGCAGCACCGCGCCATCCGGCAACTCGCCCGCCAGTTCGCGCCCGAGTGCGATTGTCTCCTCCTCAGAGTGCGTGCGGAATGTTCGCGATTGCACGAATGCCCTCGGGGAGAAACCGAAGCAGATCGGTGGCAATCGTCGCCTGCTCCGTAAGATGACACGCCGCGATTTCCCCGGCGAGGCCATGCAGGTAAACCGCGGCCGCGATCGCCCTTGCGGGATCGCCGGGGAACTGCCCGAGCAACCCACTCACCATGCCGGTCAGAATGTCCCCCGTGCCGCCAGTGGCCATCGAGGGGGAGCCCGTCGGATTGATCCATACGCGGCCATCCGGGAAACCGATCAGAGTCCGCTCGCCTTTCAGTACCACCATCACGTTTCTGCCCGCCGCAAACGACCGGGCGAAGGAGATTCTCTCCGCTTGAATCTCCGGGATCGTGCGTCCGGTCAACCGGCTCATCTCGCCCGGATGGGGCGTCAACACGCGCAACGCGCCAGTCTTGCCCATCCACTCGCCCGCCGCAAGACAGTTGAGCGCATCCGCGTCAATAACCATCGGCTCGCGGGCTTCATGGAACAGCCGCAAAACAACCTCCCGAGCCTCATCGCCCGTCCCGATTCCCGGCCCGATCGCGAGCAGCGTCCGCTTACTCGCCAGTTCAAGGATTCTGTCGAGAGCCCCGCGCGCGATCTCGCCTGAAGCGGTCTCCGGCAGAGGCTCCGTCATCAGTTCCGGGCTGTGCGCCGAAATGGATGCCAACGCCGATTCGGGACAAGCCACCGTCACCAGCCCGGCTCCCGCGCGCAATGCGGCAATCCCGGCCATGGCCGCCGCGCCGGGCTTCCTGCGCGCGCCAGCCACCACCAGCACATGCCCGAACTTGCCCTTGTTCGAATCGCGCGGACGCGGGGCGAATAACGGCGCGATGCTTTCCGGCGTAACGAGCGCAAGTTGAATGAGGTCGTCGTTCTCGTACAGGGATGGCGGCGAACCGAGCGGCGCAATCGTCAGATCGCCCATCAGATCGCAGGCCGGCGGCATCGCATGGCAGACCTTCGGCGCGGTAAACGTCACCGTGGCATCCGCGCGCACATACTCTCCCGGCGGCGTGCCGCTTTCCCCCGAGAGGCCGGAGGGAATATCCACCGCGATCGTTTTTGCAAACGGGAACGCGGAGTTGATTTCGAGAATCGCGTCGAGCGCCGGCCCCTTCGCCGCGCCTCTCAGCCCCGTGCCCAGAACGGCATCGATGACCAGCGTCGCGGGGCGCATTTCGGGGCCGAAATCCCGATACTCCTGCAAACCGGAAGCCCGCAGCATCGCGAGATTCAGCGCCGCGTCGCCGCGCAATTCCTCCGGCTCGCAGATCAAAACAACGCGCAGCCGGCGCGGGTTGAAGCGCACGTGCAACTGGCGCGCAATCGCCAGACCGTCGCCGCCGTTGTTCCCCTTGCCGCAGACCACGACGATCCTCTGTTCCGCAACGGGCGAAAAATGCGCCGTAATGTATTCGACCACGCGCTGGGCGGCGTTTTCCATCAGAACGATGCCTGGAATGCCCGCCTCGATCGTGGCCCGGTCCACCGCTCCAATTTCGCGCGGCGTCAGAACCTTTCGCGGATTGACCGTCATGCGAGCCCTCTCGCAATCAGCACCGTCATATCGTCCGGCAGTTCCGGGGCCGTGCTCCAGTGCTTGACCGCTTCCATGATTCTTGCCACAATCTCCTTCGGTTCGCTGTTCTGGTGGCGGAATGCCGTTTCGGCCAGACGTTCCGCGCCGAATTCTTCGCCATAAGCATTTTCAGGTTCCGTAATTCCGTCCGTATAGGCGATCAGCAGATCGTCCGGCAGGATCCCGACCGTCTGTTCTTCATAGACGATCGCGGGAAACGCGCCCACCACGGTGCCCGTCACTTCGAGCAGCTTCACTTCGCCCCGGCGCAGCAGCAGCGGCTGCAGATGGCCGGCATTGGTGTAGGTCAGGATGCGCGAATTTTCGTCATAGACGCCGAAGAAGAACGTGGCATATTTTTCGGGCGCCGTGCTCGCATAGAGTTGACGGTTCAGTTGCGCCACGGTGCTCGAAGTGGAAAAGCGCGACACGGCATGGCCGTTGCCGACCGCTGCTGAAAGGGGCAAACCGGCCGCAATCTGCGTGCGCATGATCGATTGAATCGATGCCATCAGCAATGCCGCCGAAATACCCTTGCCCGCAACATCGCCGATGGCCAGCGCGAGGTTTCCGTCCGGCAGGCAGAGGTAATCGTAATAATCCCCCGAGACCATCCGGGCGGGCTGGCAGATTCCCACCAGTTCGATCGTTCGCAGCGAGGGAGCGGAGCGCGGAAAAAGCTGATTCTGCACCTCGCCCGCAATCTCAATCTCAGACTGCAGCCGCTCTTTTTCCTTCGCCACCAATACCAGTTTCTCGATCTGGCCGGCCATGTTATTGAAAGAACGGCCGAGATCGCCAAGCTGGTCGGTGCCCTTCACCGGGATGCGCCATCCGAAATCGCCCTTCGCGACCCGGAGCGTGCCTTCGTAAAGCCCGTGCACCGCGCTCGTCATGGAACGCGTAAGAGACACCCCGATCACCACC
>Ga0207933_1000769_pt1 | contig 28263 bp, 24 predicted proteins | sample NGESurdeep092012_4_FD_184488 | JGI IMG/M metagenome (GOLD analysis project Ga0207933, IMG submission 184488) | Arctic peat soil microbial communities from Barrow, Alaska - NGEE Surface sample F53-3 deep-092012 (SPAdes) | ecosystem: Environmental > Terrestrial > Soil > Wetlands > Peat ... | reverse complement strand
TTTCAAACACACCACAACCTATTATTACACCAACAGTCTGGTGGGAAGGATTGTTGATCCACTGAACCAAACCATCGTGCAAAACTGGTATCAGACCAACACGGTTGGCGGTTTCCAGCGCAGCTTGCAATCAAGCACGGACAAGCGCGGCTTGAAAACGGCCTATTTGTATGATTCGTTCGGAAACCTGACCAACTCCGTCGTTACCGGCGACCTGACCGGCGACGGCATTCCCACACAGACCGCCACTAACACCGCCAGCTACAATACCAACAACCTGCCAGTGCAAATTACCGACACCGTAGGCAACAGCACGGTCTTGAGTTACGATCCAGTATTCAACTTCCTGCCACAACAGACCATTCGCTATTCCGGCGCAACACCCGTCAGCACCAATTTCATGGTCTATGGCAACGCCACCAGTGTCGTGGTCTTGGGGAGCACAACGCAGACCAATATCGCCCTTGGCATTCTGACGCGCAAAATACGCGCTTACGGTTCGCCCGATGCCGCCACCAATGACTTGTATTACAACGGCCAGGGTTTCCCAACCAACAGTGTTCAATACACCGGCACCGGCGACCCCAATGTGGTCAACCAACTTTTCTATGACGAACGCGGAGAACTGATTCAGCGCACTGATGCGGTCGGTGCCAACTACACGTTCGTCTTCGACCCAATGGGCAGGCCGACGGCGCAGGAGACTTTCGACACCGGCCAGGCTACCCCGATGGATTGGAAATACTCGTATTACAATGAAAACGGCGAACTCAACTGGATTGACGGCCCGCGCTACAATCCCGAAGATTACATCTTTTACGATTACGACGGTGCAGGCCGTCCGACAACGGAAATCCATTGGCGTTCGGAAGCCAACAGCAGCGGCACTGGCGTTGAAGCGCCCGCCGGCAATAACCTCTACGCCCAAATGTTTAACCAATTTGATCCATTGGGCAACCTTGTTTCAAAAACTGATCCGCGCGGCGCGGTGACGACTAATGTTTGGGATGCGCTTTGCCGGTTGTCTCGAAGCACGCATCTCGACACCAACGGTGTTACCGTCTTGAACACGGATGGATTCAGTTATGAACCCGGTGGACAGGTGCAGTCACACACCAACGCGCTCGGCGGTATCACGACCACGTTATACAACACCGCCGGCCAGCCGGAAGCCCGGTTCAACGCCGATGGTTCTACCAACGCTTGGCGTTATAATTTGGATGGACGCATCAATAAGGAAATCCAGTCCAATGGCGCGTATTGGCAGACCACCTATGATGATGTCAACCGCATCACCACTAAAATTTTCTACTCGGCGGCGGGCGCGCCGGAGGCAACCAACTCAACGCAGCTTGACCGGCGCGGCAACGTGATTCAAAAAGTGGATGCTGGTGGCAACATCTTTACCACCACTTTTGACGGACTTGACCGCGCCAAAGTGACCGCTGGCCCGGCCATTGTCACCGTCTCCAGTTATCAATTGGGCAATCCGCCAAGCGGCACGATCTACTTTGCCACCAATGTTCTCCAACAAGCAGTCACCACTTTTTATGATGCTGCCGGGAGGGTGCTGACCAATGCCAATGCCATCGGCGAAACGACCGTCACCAAGATGGATGCCATTGGACGCACAACCAGTTCTCAAATTTACAGCGCTTCCAGCACGCTCGTGCATGAAACCTATTTGGGTTATTCCGCTGACCATAACAGCGTCACGACCACCAACGGTTCAGGTGCCAGTGCCATTGTCAACACGACCTACATTGACCATGACGGGCATACGGTTTTGTCCATCGCCTATCCTTCGGCCAATACCAATGAGTTCACATTGAACCAGTTTGACCTCGCCGGAAATCTTATTTCGGAACAACACGACTCATCGGCGAGCGGCACGGTCACAACTTGGACGACAGCCAGCTATTCCTTCGACGGTTTGAACCGTATGACTGGCAAAGTTGACCGTGACGGCGCGCCCACGAGTTTCAACTATGATTCAATGAGCGACCTGACCAACCGCACCATGCCGGGCGGTTTGCAATGGCAGGCCACCTACAATAACGCCGGACAGATGTTGCAGGAGCAGAATTACGGCGGCGGCAGTCCCACCCGCACGACGACCTATTCCTATTATTCCAGCGGCAATGTTTTTGCCGGATTGCTCAACATCAAAACCGACGGGCGTGGCACCAGTTGCACTTACACCTACGATGATTGGTTGAGACAGGCCACCATGACTTACGGCGGTTCGTTGCCGGAGCAACAACTGACCACAACTTGGCAGTATGAGCCGCGCGGTTTTGTTACCAACATCACCGAACAGTTTGCCAGCACCAACACCGGCCCCAATACCGCAATTACCCGTTCCTATGATCCTTACGGGCAATTGGCCTCGGAATCTGTCAACGGTGGTTCTTTCGCGTATGGTGCAAATCAAAGCTGGGATGTGACTGGACGACGAACTCAATTGAATGTTGGCAGCGGCGGTTATGGTTTCGGCTGGCAAGCGGATGGGAATTTGGTTTTAGCCAGTGATCCGACCGGCAGCGGTAGTTACAGTTTTAACACCGCCGGTTTATTGACCAGCCGCACGGTGGGCAACCGTTACACCAGCATCGGTTCCCGCGACGGGGAAGGCCGTCCATTATCCATCACCAATATGGTCAACGCCGTGAGCGCATTGACCGAATCGCTCTCTTGGTCGGGCGATGGATTGCTGGCTTCGCATACACTGGCGCGGGCTGACTTTACCGACCCGCACGTTTATACCTACGCCAACTTGAGCCGCCGCTTGGTTCAGGAGCAGCTTAACCTCAACGCTTCCACCAGTTGGACAAACACGATGGTTTATGACAAAGGCGTCTCCGGCGGTCCTGGCGTGCTCACCCAAATGGGGCTGGCCAGCAGTGCGTCCAACCAATGGAGCGGCGCGTCCGACGCTTTCTCGCGTGTTGCCACCGAAACCAACAGCACATTCCAGTATCCAGCTTACGGCCATGTGAACGGCCAGTCTATTTACTTGAGCGCGTGGCTGGACAACCGGCCCATCTCGATAGCCGTGGTAGGCACCAACGCCATGCAGTGGCGCGCGATGATGGAACTCGCCCCAGGCGTGCATCAATTGATAGTCAGCGGCCTGCATCCGAGCGGCGTCTTTACCGCGTGGGCGACCAACTCGTTCACCAACACGCTGGCTTATCAAATGACTGCGGACAGCTATGATGCCTCCGGGAACATCACCAACCGCGTCTGGAAAAATCCCACCGGCACGGTCGAACGCACCCAAACGCTTTCATGGGATGCGCGCGGACGCCTGCATCAGGTCATTGACCGGGACGCAAATAATTCCGGTTACAATTGGAGCGCGGTCTATGATCCGCTTAACCGGCGGCTTCAAACAACCACCGTTCTCGTGTCGAACAGTGTCGCCTCGACCGCGCCGCCGCAGACCATCAATTCCTACTTCGACCCGCAGGTGGAATTCTTGGAGCTTGGCGTTTCTTATGGTAATCAAACTATTTGGAAACTCTACGGCCCCGACTTGAACGGCAAATACGGTGGACTCAATGGAACAGGCGGATTTGATGCCGTGTCGCCGTATCTCAATTTGTTCAACCCCGTTATCAGCGATTTTCGTGGCAACATTCTGGCGGAAGTGACGAATGGCGCGGTGTCGTGGACTCCGGCGCGCCCCACAGGTTACGGAGCAGTTCCGGGTTATCGCCCTGTGGCATTCGCCAATGATGCGGACATGGCGCAATCGTCCGTCTGGCGCGGACGCTGGGTGGACATCACCGGCTACCATCAGATCGGCCTGCGCCCGTATGATTCCGCTTCAGGCCGCTGGCTCACTTATGATTCAGTTTGGAACGCGCGCGACCCAAACTATTACTCATTTGCTAGTGGTGAACCGATTATGGGGTTTGACCCGGACGGCAGATTTGCTAAATCTTTCTACAATCAAGGCGTTAATGACATGCAATCCTTGGCTCAGTTAATCGGCAATAGTTATGCACAAGCAGCTACTGGTGAGAACTTGATGGCCGCAGGGCTAACCGGGAATCAACAACAGGTCAATCAAGATTTGAATAGCATACAGGCGTATAATAATAACGTCCAGCAACAAGCCCAAGCTGTAGCGAATACTTACAATGCCAATTACCAATTTCAAGGGAATAGCACATTTGGAGCAATCAATACGACTTTTAACCCGGCGTATAGCTCAATCGTTGGTTTTTACCAAGCAAACACAGGACTTTCGTTACAACCGCAAAACAGTGGAACGCAATTAACATACCAACAACAGGTGGATTCAGCCGCGAGCGGAACATGGGGAGCCATCAATACGGCCGGAATGGCAGTTGGTGGGGCAAGTGGGCTTACACTATCTGGAGCTACCGCACCCGCAGAAAGTTTTGCAGCTCAGACTTATTTGAATCTAGTTGATCCAGCTAACGCCACATCACTTTACAATAGTTTTGCGCCGGGCACAGCTAGATTAAATGTCGGATTTGGCGGCCAATCACTATTCAGAGCTGCCGATTCAGATACGGCGGCAACTTTAGGACAATTTGGTTCAGTAGAGCAGCCTACTTCACCCGCAAATGCAATCCAAGGAAATGCTCTTTCTCCTACAGTTACCGGCAATCAGGCCACTCAATTATATCAGGTTACAACACGTCCTGGCTTTTCTATTCAAGGAATCGCCGCCCCACAAGGAGCGGGTTATCCGGGCGGCTTCCAACAGGTTTTCCAAGTGCAACCTGCTCCTAATGTTAGCCCTTGGAGTAGCGTGCAATACATTGGATATTAAGGATTATATGAGCCAGAATAAAATAGATAGTGTTCGGGTAAAAGTGCCAGACGAAATATGGTTCAGTTTGCTCAAGCAGCGGCGGTGTCCAGCCGGCGGCTTCTTTGCAACTATTAGGTTGCTAAACGGTAAAACTTTTGAGCGCATGGTGGTAAGTGATCGTGGTTTTATTTTAGGCAAAATGGCTGCTGGCCTTGCCGGAGCACACGGAGATTTAGATGCCTCAATGTTAACTTTTACGACAGATGATATTGAGGCGGTGCAACTGCCGCCCTTTCATTTTTGGCAGCGGCCAAAGTGGATTGCGTTGAATCCCGGCCACCCAAATCGCAGGTTGCAAACGCCATGATTGACACCAAATTATCGTCCTCATTGGGGATTTCTTGCGCGCTTCGGCATTCGGCGTTGGCATGAACTTCATACTTAAATGGGCAATATTATAGACAAAAGACTATGAACAACAAATCGGCTTTCTCATTCCTTGATGGAGTCTCCGTTTGCGTTGCACTGATTTTGTGTGAGTTCGCCGCCTCGGCGCAAGATTTTAGTTCTTTCACAAAAAACGCGCCGTGGTTGCAAGGATTTTTTGCTGAAATGGCTCCCAGCACGCCGGAATTTTCGGCAGTAGGCGAAATGAAAATGTGCGACACAGATGGCGCGACACAGTTCGTATTGCCAATGGAGTTATCAGTTTCCACCAATTGTTTGCGCTGGGATGCCGACATCATGAAAATCTGGCCATTACCGCCTCAAGTGACCGCTGCTGCTAAATTGACGCACACAGATAAAATGACAACAATCACAAGAATTGATACGAAACAAATGTTTGTCATTTACCCAGGGATTCAAGCGTATGTGCAATACCCAATTTCCAATCAGGTTTTGGACGAAGTGAATACTCTGAAAACCGCGACGGAGCTTCAAAAGACTGAATTGGCCCAAGAGACTGTCAATGACCATCTTTGTATGAAAACAAGAGTTGTTGAATTGAAACCTCACCCTCAAACAACCACAAATGACTACGTCTGGTATGCTGCCGACTTGCAGCAATTTCCAGTCAGAATGGAACTTCATACAAAAGGCCAAATGCTGAAGTTTGATTTTCAAACCGTTCATGTTGGCACACCCGATGCGTCGGTATTTGAAATTCCAACAAACTACTTAGCATTTGCTAACAACGCAGAACTCATGAGCTATGTGAAGCAAAAGTTTCAGGGAAGCCTCGATACCGCGCCTAAATGAATTTTGTTATGAAAATATTTCTCTATTTCATGCTGGTTTGCGCTGCCCCCGCACAAGCACAGCTTGCCGTAATCGTATCGCCGCCTAAAATCGCCGAACAAAAAGCAGTAGTTGAGTTGAAGATGAAGAACAACTTTGCCCTAAATGTCGAATCAGCACGCGCCATCTGCTTTTTGCTCGACGACCAAGGCAAAATGGTTGGTGAATCCACCAAGTGGGTAATTGGCGGCACAAAAAAACGGCCTGCCTTGGAATCAAAAAAAGAAACATCTTTCAACTTCGTCATCACAGGCAGTCAGCCATTCGTGACCACCAATCTAACTGCCAAAGTGAGTTTCAGCCGGGTGATATTGGAAGGCGAAAAGCTGGCTGACCCAAAAACAGACGTGCTGATCCAGAACACCCAATAAATTCACCAGCTATATGAACAAATCCGTTATCGCTATGAAATCATTAAAACTACCCGGTAAAAACAGACGAGCCATCACACTGTTCGCGGCAATTCTAATCGGAATTGTTCTTAAATATCCGGGCATCGCCACCGCCAGCACATCGGTTGACCTGGCTATTTCGATCTACAACACGCCGCTGGACGTTTATACCAACGACTACATGCCTTACACGATGTATGTGACCAATTTCGGCCCCGGCACCGTGACCAATGTTGTTGTGACCAATACTTTACCCAGCGGCTTTTCGTTAATCAGTGCCTCGCCAACTTACATATTAACCGGCAACACCCTTACTTTTAATCTTGGTTCATTGACGAATCTTGCAGTGCAAAAGCTATTGGTCAGCGCGAAGCCAGCCAGCGCGGGAAGCTACACCTTTTCCGCGTCAGTTAATTCGACGAATAATACCGACCCGAACACCGCCAACAACTCGTCGAGTTTTAGCGTCAATGTGGGGAATTATCTCTCCGGCAGTCTGTCTGCCAGTCTCGTTTCTACTCAACTTGTTGATCTCCAGTCTGGCTTGGAAGCGCAGTTCATTCAAATAGTGAATAATGGTTCAGCTTCGGTTTCCTCGGCGCGGGTAGTTGTGACGGGCCTGACCAATCAGTTATGGACGCCAGCCGGCACGAACAATGGAAACCCTTTCGTGATTTATGGTTCCACGCTCGCACCGGGGCAGAGCGGAAATCTGCTGCTGGAATTTGCGCCGCGAGCTTCCTTCACATTTTCTAGTTCGCAGTTGCAGGCGTTCGCAACTTCGCTGGCCACCCTGGCACCACCGGGCAATTTGGGCGCAGCCATAGCTCCCCTTTCAGAAGGACGGGAATCTTCCAGTGCCGTAGCTCCTGGCGCTGTGGTGGTTTTGTGGTCGAGCGTTACCAACCAGTCATACACGGTTCTTTACAGCGACAATCCTGAATTTGCCAATCCGTTGCTTTCCCCGCAAATCGTGCCGCCAACAGGGCCGGGTTTTAACCAATCGCAATGGATTGACTATGGGCCGCCTGCGACCGTCAGCTTTCCGACCAATACAACGCCTCGATATTATCGTATATTCCCAAACCCGTAGAATCAAATGCGAGAGAATGAAACTTGGCATGACGGCAACGCAAAATAAATTTCCAGATGACGTTGTTTTCGCCGGAACTTTCAACCTGTTCCGGTTGAGGCTGCCGCCAGTCTGTGAATGAATGAAATTTCGCAAAATTAACCAGATTTATGCTTGGAATTCTACAAACTTGTGGTTGATTTTAGTGGCGGCTCGTCCATTTTGGAAAATAGCTGACGGATGTTTTGCCGACACAAACATACGGTTTTTTGGCCGCATATTTTTGAAAAGATTGGGGTAAAGCGCCCGGCAAATACGGACGTTAAATAAGGCAGTCACACCGACAACAACAGTTGATTTGCGGATATGCCGAAACTTCGCATAAAACGGTTTTATTATCGTAACGGTCACGTCCACGCGGAAATCAGGGAAGTGGGCGGAGAGTTCCACGGTCTAAACCGCACCTGGCATCAGAACGGCCAACATGCCGAAGAATTGCGTTATCGCCACGGTCTTTTGCATGGCATCAGCCGGCATTGGGATGAAAACGGCCGCTTGCTTGGTTCCTTCACCATGAACCACGGCACGGGCACGCAGCATTACTGGCATCAGAACGGAAAATTGAGGCTGGAAATAAATTCATTCAACGGCAAATTTTTCGGGCGCATCCGGACTTGGCTGCGGGACGGCACATTGGTTCAAGAAATTTACTACATCAGCAATGTGGACGTGACCCGCGCCGCCTATCTGAAAGCCGCCCGGAAGCATCCTGACTGGCCGCAACACGAAGGGCAACCGGCAGGCCGAGTCGCCCGCGAGGGGCCGGCCTTGAAACTCAAGGAGCATGAATTGTTTATCGAATCCCTTTTGGAAAAATCCCATGCCGAAGCCCGGCAATGGTTGAGCGCGACCAAAAATCCCGACCTTCGCTCGCTCGCAAGATTTCGCACGGCAAAGGCGGCGCTTCGATTTGTGGAAACGCTATACGCTGCGGGTGCAGAAACCGTCATTGCTGCCCTCATTTATGCGGGCAGACGCGGAAAACAATTTGCCGACCGGTTGTTGGTCAAATTGCCAAAAGCACCGGCAAAACGGAAATTGCTGCGAAAGATTTGTCAGGAATTATGCGCCAAACGAGGCGGCGCATTTTTGCCAGACGAGAAGGATATGGGTGAGAGCCACCTGTTTATCAATCTGGAATAAAGCCACCGGGACCAACGGGCGGGAACTGACACGGCGACCTCGCTAATTTCGCTCCGGCCCGCCTTCCGTCATTTCCCGCCCGCTCGTCCCGCGCGAAAATTGGAAACGCAGTCGCGTCCGCTTCCGTCTGGCGCGAACTCGTGTCGCCCGCGCCGGGCTGCATCTCGCCCGCGCGGAACGCCACAAGTTCGCGCCAGACCGAAGCATGGCGGCATTGCACCACTTCGCGTGATTTGCCAGCGATTTGCGAAGCGCCTTCGGCAACCGGCACAGGAAAACTCGGCGAACGAACACTGCTGCTAGTTTGATTTTCAAGTTTTCCACGACGATAATCCTTGATAGAAATTCGCAAATCCATTTTCATAAACTCAAGATAAAAGCACCGGATAAAAAATTAGCTGTGCATCGTGCGTGCGCGCTCTGCGGCTTAACAACAATTTAGCCACATCACGCGTCATGCCGAGTTCGCCACCAAATGAAATTGCAACGAGAGAGTCTTGGAAGATTCTCCCGCCTCCAACGGCTCGCACCGATTTGAGTTTTGCAGCGTCATACACGACAGATGAGTTTGAGCGCATGAATCGAGGATTGATTCCAAAACAGATGGAGGATAAGTGGTTTATTTATTTTGAGGAGCCTTGGCTTTATTTTCATCGCAGTTGGACGGGGCCATGTATCTACGCCATCCGCTTTGAGTCATCAGCTACCGGAGCATCAGCAGTCGAGTCTTGGGTGAGCCGAGACAGCACACACTATCAGGAGACACGGACAGATTACGACCGAGCCGTCGCTAAGTTTCTCATAGACGCCTTTTTGCTTGGCAAGCGAGCCGCATTTCCAGTTCCGAGCAGTTTGCCAGTGGATACGCCCAAGGGACTTTATCAGCATCACTTGGTCGGTCGAGCATATCCAGAGCAGACATTCCCGGCAGGACCGCCGCGCGTCACGCCATTTTGGACGCGGATTCGGCGGTTGCTTCGGAAGCGATGGGATTGGTTTGATTGCACACGATTTTGGTTTCGGGTTCGGCAGTTGCTTCGGAAGAAATTGGGTTGATGTGGCTATCAAATCAAATCACAGGAGCCAATCCCCGTTAGCGCTGGCCGTTCCGCTGTCGCGGTTCGCGCCACGAGTCGGCTATGGATTAGCTTTCTACATTGATATGGCCGCACCGGAATATCTTCTATGAGTTACGATTTTAGATTATTCAAGCGCAAAGCAGGCGAAGAACCGCACGAGACGGCTCGTGCTGATTCAGATGGTTTTCCATCATTGCCACCAGACCCGCAAAAGGAGGCACTAAAGCGTCGGGTTGCAGACGCGCTGATTGCTCGGAATCCACGACTCGAAGTTTTTCAATTTGATTACGAGGCGTTAGCCAAGTCGCGGAAGATTACCGTCGAGCAGGCACGTCTCCAGTTTCGACATTTAGAGTTGAACGGCCCGCAAGAGGGTGCAAACGGCATACAGATTACATTGTTTGACGACGAGGCATCGGTGACGGTTCCATTTTGGCACAAGGGCGAAAAGGCAGCAGACACATTCAGAGAGATTTTGGGTTACTTGGAAATTATCAGCCGAGAAGCGGGCTACCTCATTTATGATCCACAGATTGACCGCGTTTTCGACACGTCGGCAGGTTTCGACGGCGCATTGGCGCACTACAAGGGAGTCGTTTGTCAAATACAGCAGAAGTCACCCGCGAGTCATACAGTGAAGAAGCCGTGGTGGAGGTTTTGGTGATTCGCACTCTGCCTAACACCGTGCTGGAGCCTCAAGTATATGGAACAATATAAATCGCCACTGAATAAGCTTACTTTAGCGGGACGCATATTGCTTTTGGTTCATCTGCTTTCTGGTATCGGCGGCGCGGCTCTGTATATCTGCGACTTCGTTCCACAGTTTCCAACCGGTAGTTATCCGATCTTGATGTTTGTGATCCCGGTGGGAATCGTCTGCTTCTTTTCATTTTTGGCTGTCGCTTGGATATTGGAACGGCTCGGCATACGGATTTACAAAAGATGATCGCGAATTTTTATTTTCCTAACAAATCGTAGGCAACATGACACTGACACTGGCGCGAATTGCCGTTCCGAGGATATGGCTCAACTGCGCTTGTCAACGATACTACGGGTCGGCTCGAACACCATCGCTCGCCGCTTCCGTTCCTCGTTGACAATGCTCGTTGAGCCGGAAAAGAACGGCTGGTTAGGAATTCGCGCCGGGATTTCTGACCAGTGGGGGGAAGGTGTTTATTCAATTTTGAGGCGGTCATTGGCATTGTCAGCCATGAGGCAACCCTGCGCGAGTCCGTTGGCGAGCAATGCACCGGCCACGGCGTCGCCCACGAGTTTTTCTGTTGCGTCTCGCATGGGGCGCGCTCCGAGTTTGGGATGAAAACCTTTTCGCACCAGAAACGGCAAGACCGTTTTGTCCAATTCAAGTTTGTGGCCGCGTGAGGTGAGGAACTCGACTTCCCGCGACAAAAACTTTTCGGCAATCTCCAATTGATGCTCGTAGCTTAAACGGTTGAACACGAGCTTCTCGGTGATACGCGCGAAAATTTCCGGGCGCAGGGCTTGTTGTGCGCGTGAAAGAACGTGCCGTTCCAATGTCGCATCGTTGGAATGTTGCAGGCTCATAAGTTCGGCGGAGCCGATGTTGGAAGTCAGCCAGATATAAAATCCACTGAAGTCCAGCGTCTGCCCGGTTGCCACGGTAATGCGGGCTGCGTCGAGCAGTTGCAGCATGATGTCCAGCACGCGCGGATGCGCTTTTTCGGCTTCATCAAATAATAACGATCCTTCGGCTGCGCGCTCACGCATCGCCCCCAAATAGCCCGTCTCGCCCAGCTTCGCGCCCAACAATAAGCCAAGTGATTCCTGCGTTTGAAATTCCGACATATCGAACCGGAATAATTTTTCTGCGCCAAAAATTTGCCTTGTTAGCACCACGACGGTTTCGGTTTTGCCGACGCCGGTGGGACCGAGCAGCAAAAAACTTCCGCGCGGACGCCCCGGTTTGGTAAGGCTGAATTCTCCCCGTTGCACCACGGAGACGACGCGCGGCAGGACTTGGTTCTGCCCGCGAATTTCAGTCCGCAATATACCATCCAGTTTGCGGAGGCGTTCGATTTTTTCACCGTCAATAGTTGTCGTGTTCATGTGCCGCCATGATGCCCGAAAGCGTTTTTCATCCTGTGCGATTTCCGCACAAGGCGTTTTCTGAAACGTGAGAAGATGACCTCGTGTTCGGCGGAATACCCCGCCGGGAAAAATAAAACAACAATGCTATGAAGAAAATACTGGTTCCGAAAATCGCTCCAAAAATCCGTTCTCGGCTGCGTCCGTTCCTCACCATCGCGGCTTTGTTTGCCCTCAATACGCTGCCCGCCCTGGCTCAAGGGACGGGTTTCAGTTCAACCGACCTCAAAACCGGCATCAGCAACAGTCTGGCCGTAATCATGATGTTCGGCTTTGTGCTCGGCATATCCGCCGTCATCTATGGCGGTTTCGCCATCCGGCGCGGGGATGTTGACCAGGGTAAGATGTCCATCATCGGCGGTGCCATCATCGCGTCGGCTCCGGCAGTGGTTTATGCGTTCTATAAAATCTTCGGCCTCGATGCCAACAGCGCCGTCGGCGTCGGCAACTTTTAGTCAGCCAAACAAAATCCAAATCGACGCCCACCATGAGCGCCAAAAGTGAACTTCGCCTGACCGACACCAACGCCGCGTCTGATTCCAAAGGCCGCACCTGGGGTTTGGAAGGCGGTCTCTTTTGGTGGCTCATCGGCGGCATCGGAGCGGGCATCATCGTGTTCTTTATTTTGCTCATCCCTATGAATTCATCACTGACCTTCTCGTTCGTCGCCGCCCTCGTGCCGGTCTCCATCTGCCTCGCCTATATCTTTGCGTTGCGGCAGGGCAAACCGCCCGGTTACGACCGCGACTGTTTTGAATACCTGATGACGGGACGCGGCTTCAGTCCCGATGCCCGCCGTTCCAGCACCCATCCACTTTTATGAATCCTGAATCCAAATCCCCAGCACCGTCTAAACCTCGTCAAACCGGCTGTGTTGAGATCATTCCATCGTCCGAAACCATTGAATTTATTGGCCGCAATCAACTGTGCGGTTTCCCAACACATCATTTGCAGCAATTGCAGCAATTCATTTTGAAGGAAAAATCCAAATCCAGTCCCATATCGAACCGCCCACCGGATGAAATCAGCTTGTTCTGCCCAGCGATGTTGATTGTGTTCAAAGGTTGGAGGTTAAAATCATTGCTCCATTCACTTCTTTGCCGGGAGGTCGCCCGTATTTATGTGGTTGATGAAGTGCTGGCAAAATTGCTCGTGGACGAACCAGTGGTTTCGCAAATCCGCATTTATCCATTGAAATCCGATTCAATTTCAAGCGACCCGATCGTCCTTAACCCCCCAAAAACAAAGCCATGAATCCCGGCGAACTTCAGGCAATTGAAAGCCAACGGCAGGCGTTGCTCGGCCAGCTCACCGCAGCCGAAACCGCCTTGCGGAGCGGTCTGCATAACACACACGGCTTCGGTGACACCGCCCGCGCGCACATGGATCGGGCGCGGGCGCACATCTGCGAAGCCTACATCGCCATCAACGAGAGCAAGTCTGTCCGCACCGTCCAGCAACTCGTGGATGACGTGAACCGTGTCCAGCAGGTGATGGACGACGTGCAGCGGCGCAAATCCCAACGCATCTGATTTATGTTTGAACGTCCACCCAACGGTTTTTTCGTGCGCGATTTGATGGTGTTCAACCATCTGCGGCGCGGCGGTTATGTCTCCAAGGGGTTTGTCTTTGAACCGCCCGACCTCACCAACAGTCCCATCGCCGACCTGAACGAATTTCAAGAACAACTCTGTTTGTTGCTCGCTTCGCTGCACGAAAACCAGCGGTTGCAGGTTCAATACTTTTCCGACTCGGATTACAAAACCGAGCTGCTCCGGTATCAGCAGGAGACGGAACGGTTCGAGAATGTCTGGACGAAGCGTTCGCGCAACGAACGGTTCGCACGCTACTGGCAGGCGATGACCGAACGCAAACTCCGGCGGCAACGCGTAATCCTTTATGTGTCCCGCTCGTTGGAAAACACGCCCCGGACGTTCACCTCCGATAGCGCGCTCCGCGAGTATTACCTGACCATGCTCGACCAGTTGGAAATGGAGTTCAGCCACGTTCACCATTTGTTGAAGGAAATTTTTGCCAGCGCCGGGACGCGCGTGCTGCCCATGAGCGACCTCGACCATTTCAAACATTGTAAAAACTTTCTCAACCCATCCCTGGCCGACCGCTTTGATTTTGATGCGGCGAGTGATTTTCAACCCGAACTTTCGATTCAGGAAAATTGCTGGCACAGCGAAGGCAACGGCCAGAGTGATTTCGGTTTCTACATGGACGGACATTATCACTCCGTCATCGCGTTGACCCGATGGCCGCGCACGACCTATCCCGGCATCATCCAACGACTCACCAATCTGCGCCTGCTTGACTACGCCATCACAGTCAATGTTGACCCGCTGCCCATCACCCAGGAAATCAACAAGGAGGAAAAGGAGCATGACCGCGTGGCTGGCGACTATGCCAGCGAAAAGAAAATCTCGCTGCTGACCGTCATGGAGAAAAAGCAAAAGAAAATCCATGCGTTGATGCAGGGCCAGACCATTCCGTTCAAGGCACTTTTTGTCATCCGCGTTTGGGACAAATCGAAGGACGGCTTGAACGCGAAAGCCAGCGCCATTAAGAACGCAATCAACTCGATGAATTCGGCGCAGTATTTTGAATCCAATCTGCCCACCACGTCCAAAAGCCTTTTCTTCCAGACCTGGCCGGGCTGGACGTGGGGACGGTATGAGCATCGCAAACTTTATTCGGAACACCGGTATTTGGCCGACATGCTGCCCGTCACCAGCACGTTCACCGGTCATCTGGCAACCGCCGAGGCCATCTACGACGGCCCGGCAAACAATCTCATCGGTGTCGAAACTTTCTCCGGCTCGAAGGACAATCAATCCCCCCAGCACGCCGTGTTGTTGGGGATGTCAGGCGCGGGCAAATCGGTGACCGTTTGCGACCTGCTTTCGCAGACCGAAGGTTATTTCGCCTACACCGTCATCATCGAGGAGGGTTTGTCGTATGGCATCTACACGCAGACCGTCGAACCCGGTGCGCGGCCCATCATCATCCATCCCGACGGCGACCTCACCATCAACTATTTGGACACCAAAGGACTGCCGCTGACCTCCGACCATTTGTCCGCTTCAACGGCACTCGTTGCGCGGATGATTGGCACGTCGTCGCAGGAGGACAAGCAGATGCTCCGGCAGGCGCAAATCGCCAAGTATCTGAATTTGCTTTACGAGGATTCGTTTCAGGACTGGCAGAAGAAGCGTTACGATCAGTTGCTTGACATCGCGCGGCACGCGCTGGCCTTGCAGAAATTCCGCACCGAGCGGATGCCGCCGGGCGCGACCAGCCTCGAAACTTTTGCGGACTTCAGAGACTTGGCGGGGTCAGGACTCATATCGTCCACCGCAGAGCCGCGCTTCAACGAATGGGGACGGGATTATCTCGCCCAATTCGACGAGGGAACGGTTCTGAAATTCCTAAAAGACCCCAAGACCAGCCGCGAAGTCCGCAATCTCGCTTTCGCCTATTTCACGCCGGAGGAATTCCCAACGCACCGGATGTTGCAGGAATTGATGATGCTCGATCCGGTCGGTTCGGAGCGTGAACAGATCATCGAAATTGCCACCCTGATTCTGCCCTGGTGTCGGGACGGCAACTACGGCTGTTTGTTCGATGGCACGAGCAATCTTTCTTTGACGGGAAAAATCGCCCACTTCGAGTTGGGCTATATCCCGGAATCCGCCAAGGAGTTGAAGGCGGCGGCGGGCTTCCTCATCACGAACCATGCGCGCAAACACATCATCACGCTGCCGCGTGCCTTGCGGAAACGCAACGTGTATGAAGAAGTCGCCCGCTTTCTCGACATCCCTGGTGGACAGGAAATCGTCCAAGAATCCTACGCGCAGCTTCGCAAATTCAATTGCTGGAACATTTCCATTGTGCAGCAATATGCGCGTTTCAAACAGTCGCGCATCCGCTCCGCCGTGTTCGGCAACAGCCGCCAGTTTTTTATCATGCGCCAGAACGACCGCGCTGATCTGGAGGACATGGCGCAGGACATTGCACTGCCCGAAGTCACCAAGCACGCCATTATGAATTACCCGCTGCCTGACCATCAATCAGGGCAGAAGTATTCGCCGTTCACCTATTTCCACACCGACTCCGGCAGAAATCTTTGCGGCACGGTTCACAACGTCTCATCGCGCGAAATGCTCTATTGCAGTTCGTCTAGCGGCGAACACTTCGACAAACGCGCCCGCGAACTGCGCCAGAGTCCCAACATCATCGAGGGCATCATCGCCCACGCCAATCCAGAAAAGGAGGCACCATGAAAGAATTGCACATCCTCAATCTTGGTGCGGGCGTCCAGTCCACGACCCTTTACCTGATGTTTATGCGGGGTATTCTCCAGCCACAGATTGACTACGCCATTTTCGCCGATACCGGAGAGGAACCCATACCCGTTTATCGGCATCTGGAATGGCTGCAATCCTTGAACGGCCCGCGCATCTTGGTGCGTTCCATCGGCAGGCTTGGGGAAGATTTGAAGCACGGACGGAATTCGACCGGCCAGCGTTTTGCCAGCATCCCCGCCTACACCACGGACGAGCCGGGTTCGCCCAAGGGGATGATCCGCCGCCAATGCACCAAGGAATACAAGCTGGATGTCATTGAGCAAACCATCCGCCACGAAATCGTCGGCCTGAAACCGCGCCAATGGTTTCCGCGTGATGAAATCCACGTTCATCAATACCTCGGCATCAGCTTCGATGAAGCCGGCCGCGCGGCGCGGGTGCGGCTGCGCTTCGCGGAAGTTCCTTGGGCGACTCCGGTATTCCCGCTGATTGAGCGCCAGATCACCCGCGCCATGTGTCAGCAACGGCTGAAAGCCTTTGGTGTCCCCCATGAAGTCCCGCGCTCGGCGTGTGTGTTTTGTCCTTATCACTCCAACGAAGAATGGCGCTGGCTGCGGGACAACGACCCGGCTGGTTTTCAACGTGCCGTTGAAATTGACGTGGCGTTGCGAACGCCCGGCAATGTCGTCAACCGGAACCTTGACCAGAAACTATATGTGCATCGCTCGTGCGTGCCGCTGGCCGAGGCGTTCCTAGAAAAACACGAGTCGTTCAGAGACCAGACGTTCATGGGCTTTTACCAGGAATGCAACGGCCTGTGCGGAAACTAAAACCATCAACCTTATGAAAAAATTATTATTCATCGTTCCTCTTGCTTGTGCCGCATGTTTGTTCACCGGCTGCGCCGCCGTGACCCGAACTGCCACTGATGTCGGCCTGGGCGCGGGCGGCGCAGCCCTCGGCGGCGAACTATCCCACAACAATCCGATGGCCATCGTTGGCGGCGCGGCGGGCGGCGCTTTGCTTGGCGAGGGACTCCACGCCGCCAACGGCAAACTGAACGACCAGTCTTATCAGTCCGGCTACGACAAAGGCCGCAGTGATGCGGTGAAGCAGCAGTATTGGCTTTACGTTTCGTTGCAGCAGGCCAGAGCCGGTGACAATGGCCGGGTCCGGCTCTACGAAGTTCATTTGCCGGAGCAAGTCATTGACGGCGTGATTTTCCAGCCCACCACCCAATTTCTCCGCATCGAGCAGTAACTGCGTTACGGCCACCAGCCTACACCCAACTATTTCCCTCAAAAACAAACAACCAAAGAAAGGACAACAAAAATGAAAAAGTTAATCGCAGTAATCGCAATCGCCCTGCCGCTGGCGTTCTCCGCTCGCGCGCAATGGATCGTCTATGACCCCGTCAGCAACATTCAGCAGATTCTGGATGAAGCCGAAAACATCGCCGAATACGTTGACATGGTTGACAACCAGGTGCAGCAGATCGAGACGCTCGACAACCAGTTGAGTGAGTTCAAAAACTATGAATCCCTTTTCGGAAATCCATCCCAGGTGGTGCTGTCAATGGTTGCGCCGCTGGATGCCGACTTGAAAAGCCTTGAGCCGGGCAAGAACCTCGAAAATCTGGTGTCCAGCGCCGACGGCAATTATGCGCTGACCTACAACGACTCCGACATCTACGCTACGGTGGGTGCCAGTTTTCAGACGCCGCGCGGCCAGACCGTCCAGCGGCCCGCCGACCAATACAAATCATTTGCAGCGATAAATAACGCGGCGAACAACTACGTCACAGTCGCCGACAATGCGGCGCAGCGGCGCGCGACCATCAAGGACCAGATCGCGCAGACGACCCAGCAACTCCAGAACGCCACCACGGATGCCGAGGTGCAGAAGTTGCATGGCGTCCTCACCAGCCTGAACGCCGACCTTGCCAGCACCGATGACGAGGTGAATCAGGCGGCGACTTCGGCAATGGTGCAGGACATCCAGAACCGAAACGACCAGCAGAAACAAATTCAGGCGTTGACCGAGCAGCAGAACGCCGAGTTCGAGGAGTCCGTCAGCAACTACACGGCGAAATTCCAGTTGCTCAACGCGCCGGTGGCCTTCCCAACCCCGTAACCCTCAACCCTGCGTAAATCATGGCCACGTTCGACAGCATCTTCCCCACGTTCCTCGCCAAATGTGGTGAACTCCACACGTTGTTGTTGAGCGTGGCCTTCGCACTTTTCATCGTCGGCGTCATTGTCACCGTGATGCACCATTCGTCCCACGATGCTATTCTGCATCTGCTCCTGCGCCTGTTGTTGCTCACGTCCTTGCTCGTGTTTCTGCCCGCCTGGGGCAATACCATTCAAAATTTGCTGCAAACTTCAATCCTCTCCGGCTTGGGCGTTGACCCGGCCAATGTGTATCAGCAGTTCAATCATCTGCTCGTCATCAAACGCGACCCGGCCACGACCTCGTCCTGGTGGAATGTCATGTCGCAGCTCCACAATTTCACCACCGACTTAATAATCTCCGCCGTTCTCTGGCTCGTCGGCGAGTTCGCCTCGTTGATGATGTTTTGGGCTTACATCTTTCAGACAATCATCCTCAATCTTGGCTACGCGCTCTCGCCCTTGCTGATCGGCTTCATGGCCATCCCCGCGTTGAAGCACACCGGCAGCCGCTACCTCATGAACCTTGTCGGCGTTTTGCTCTGGCCGCTTGGCTGGGCGCTCGCCGCGCTCGTGACGCAGGGCATCCTCGATTTCATGACTGACCCCAGCTTTGAATATATTGACCCGACTTCCACGCTGCCCGATTTGCAAAAAACCATCGGCGTCGCCGTCGTCGGCTTCTGGATCATCTTCAGCACCGTCGCCGCGCCCGTCATCATTCAAAATGTCATCGCACACGGCATTCAACCCGGAGGCCCGTTGCTCGCGGGCGGTGTCAGTAGTTTTCTCCAGACCGCCGCCACCACTGCGGGCGCAGCCGCGACCGCTTCCACCGCTGGTATGCCGGCTGTGACCGCTGGCGCGGCGGGCATGGCGGCCTTGATGAGCACCATGTCATCCGCCGCCAACATGGGCAGTGCGGGCGCCATCATCATCGCCGGTTCCGGCCTGCCGCCGCGCTCCGCCCGCGGCCGGCCCGGTGACGACATCACCGGTAACAAGGCCGTCCGCGAACTCATCGCCAAATCCAAACCCAATTATTACTGACCTATGGAAACATCCGAATTGAAAACCACGCCAACGAATTCTGCTTTGCCTTCAATGGTGGCCGTGCGCAAGCACTTTGATCCGACCCGCCTTTTGGTCCAGCGCGACCGCCTGCCGTGGTTCTGGTTTTTCTTCACCATCGCCGTATTGCTGCTCTCAGCAATTGACCGTTACCACATCGTCTCGCAATTCAAGCAGCGCGAGCGCGTCGTCATCATTGACCCGGCGGGAACTTATTATTTAAGTCCGTTGCTTCAATTTTCAGAGGCCAAGGAATTGCACATCCAACAGGCCGAACTCGCCACGATGGCTTTCCTCGAACGCAACCCGAAGGAATTTGATAACCCCGATCTGCTCAAATTGGTTTTCCTTAAATCTGCGTTCAACAAGGCGCAGGACGAGCGTATCAGCGAATCCGTCGAATTTCGTTCCAAGCAGTTGCATCAGAAAGCCGAGATTGGCCGCATTGACATTCTCGCCACGCGCGACAACGAGGTGTTGACCGCTGTCACCGGCCAGATCATCCGCAGTGGCATATTCCAGGACAAGGCGTTCACCGAGGCGTTTCCGTTCACGCTCCGGCTGCGCTTGGTTCGCAACCCCAACATGGCCTTGAATGGACGCTTCCCCACCGCCGTGGGCGACTTCAAATATGAAATCAATCGCTAACCTCCTTCTCATCGTCACGGTGTTTGTGGCCACGGTTGCACTGGCCGATTCACCGGCCATCCATCGTGTCCTGCTCGACGACCACACGGTTGTATCCGTGCCGGTTGCGACCAACCGCGTCACCACCATCAGTTTCCCCGGCCCGATTGAAGCCGTTGACGGCGCGGGGTTCACGGTGGATGGAAAAACTCCGGGGCAATTCCAACTGGCTCATGTCAAAGGCTCGACGTTTCTTTCCGTGCGCGCCCTCACCGGCAGGGCAGCCGGCAACCTGAATGTTCGCTGGAACAATTGCACTTACGTTTTCGAGTTGTCGGCCAGCGACGTGCCGATGCTGTCACTCATCATGGAATCGCCGCCCGCGCCGGAGGAGTCGGGCGCGGGCCGTGCGCCCGAAGTCAGCCCGCTAAAACTTCTGGCATTGCTCGACAAGGCGAAGGCGTTTCCACTGTTGAAATTGCAACAGCCGGAAAGTGTCGCCGATGTCGGCTTCACCACCTACGACAGCAAGCCGTTGGTCAGCGACTTCAACGACTACGAAATCCAGATTGAACAATCATTCCGGTTCAACGCCGAGGACACGCTGATTTTTCGTGTCGGCATCACCAACAAGACCGGCACGTCCTTGATTTATCAGCCCGACAGTTTCGCGTTGCGCGCGGGCGACCGGCTTTATCCCCAATCCATCAGCGACAGCGACGGCCACGTCCCGCCCAATGGCCGCAGCATCGTTTATTTTGCCGTCACCGGCACGCCGGACGGCGGACGTAATGAGTTGTCTCTGAAAAACCAATTCACCGTGTTGGTGCAACGACTGTCGCCGCCACCGCCGCCCGCAATCGTCATCACCAATGTTCCGGTGCGTCCCATCCGTTCACCCAAAGGCCAGCCATGAAACCACGAGATTTCCTCAATTTTTTCAAGACCAAGAGCGGCAGACTGATTGCCTTTGGTGGTTTGTTTGCGGTGGCGCTCATTATTTTCAGCGTTGTCCGCAAGCACCACCAAGCTCCCGAAGACGCGGTTTCGGCGGCACCGCTTGGCACCAACACCGTTGGCGGCAAGCCCCAGGTGGTGCAGTCGGTCGTGCGACCGATGACGGCTTTTCATCCACCCGCAGCCAAACCGGAACCGGCTTCAGCGTCGTCCACCGCGTCAGGTTTCACCAACACATCGCCACAACCGTTGCCGGTTGTTCCCGCGAACCAATTACCAACCCTCTCGCCGATCAGTTTGTTTTCAGATAGCACGGCGGGAGTCGTCGCTCCCAAAAAATTAAGCGCGGCGTATGCCCCGTTTGGCCGGTTGATTTCTTGCGAGACGGTCATCACGGTGGATTCGTCTTCCATGCAGACACCCATCATCGGCCTTGTCACCGAGGATGTTTATCACGCAGGCAAACTCATCATTCCCGCTGGCACCGAGGTTCATGGCACGGCCAAAACCGACCATCAACGCGAACGCATCGCCAGCGGCAGCAGTTGGACATTGGTTTGGCAGAACGGTGAAGAAATGCAAATCAAGGCCATCGCGCTTGACCGAGAATTTGAAAACAACACGAACCAGACCGGCTGGAGCATCACGGACGGCAGCGCCGGGCTGCGCGGTGAACTCATCAAGTCGGACAGTCTCGCGGAGATAAAATTGTTCGCCGCCACGTTCCTTTCCGGCGCGGCGGGTGCGTTGACGGAAAAACAGCAGACCATCTTTGGCCCCATCAACAGTCCCACGCTCAACAACGCGCCGTTTGCGGGCGCGCAGGATGTTCTGAAAATCTACGCGCAGCAAATCTCCGATTCGATTCAGAAGGACGGGTTTTACATCCGCGTGCCGAGTGGAAAACAATTTTACCTCTACGTCCTGCAAACCCTGGACCGCGCCGATGCCTCCGTTGGCGGCGCGAGCATCCCTGTCGCCCAAGAAATAGATGAACCAACCAAAACCATATCAAGACCATGAAAATGCTTCCGCTCATTCCTCTGTTGTTTCTCTCCGCGTGTTCCACCGCGCCCAGACTGGCTTTGCGCCCGCAATCACCGCTTGCGGCCGCGGATAATTCCACTGTCCGTTATCCCGAAGTGATTCATGCCTATCACGTCGGGCGCTATGCCGACCCGAATGACGATCTTGTGATGCACGAGCAGCACGTTGTTTATCGTGTCGAGGAAAATACGCGGTGGGACTTCCACCCTAGCCACGCTGCCAACAACCCCATGACACCGGGCAACGTGGCGTTCAGTCCTGCGCCCGTCAATGACGCAATCTTGGCAGAAGTCAATTCGCAGCGGCTCGCCACCACTCAAATCATGGTGCAAGCCCGCACTTTGTCAGCGGCGCTGATGCAGTTTCAAAGTGCGTTGCAACAGACCCAAACCAATTTGCAGCAGACGGCGGCGTTGCGCGCGACGGTGAGCGAAATGAAGCAGCGGCTCGCCGCACTCGAAGACGCGCAGAGCCAGCAACCGCCATTTGCAACCGCCATGACCACCAACGAACCGGCTGATCCGTTGAGTCCCTGAAATAATTTTACGCTTTGTCGGCAACTACGCCGACAATCTTAAAACATAAACAACAAATCAAACCTCATTATGAGCACAACAAAAACGAAACCCGCGCCCAATGGCGCTTCTGGCGCAGGTGCGCCTCCGCCACCCGTCAACTACCGGATCAATCCCGAAGTGGAAGCCAAAATTGACAATTGGATTACCGAGAAACCCAAGGATTGGCAATACATCCAGACTATGCCCCGCGACCGGCTCGAACGCACCGTCGTCCTGAACGAAGTGCGCCAGCTTGAACGCCAGCAGCGTATGCGTGATGGCATGATGGAGCGCATCAATGCCAATCCCGATCTCAAGCAAGCCTACGAAATTCTGGTCAAGGACGTGCCCCAAGACCAGCGCGAGGAGGTCATGTCCCAGATGGCGCGGCAGAAACAGCGCACCGTTGCCCGCACACAACCCCAGGAACAAACGAGAGGCCAAGCAGTCGGAGTCTGATTTGCCCGCGCCGGTCTGGTTCCGGCAACGGATTCCAGACCGGTTTTGACCGCCGGAGCAGATTAGTTTCCGAGGCAATGAAAGGTATTCACACATGGGCATTAAAGATGCTTACATTGGAGCATTAATTGTCGTGCCGGTGGCTTTTGTGCCGGGTTTATATGCAAGCTGTTGTCCAGCATGGCGCGCGCAGTGGCAAGTTTCTGGACATTTGGCTTCAGAAACCGAGCGTCCTTCGTTGTCTTCAAAGCTCATTTTCCACCTTCAGGAAAATAGGCCTAAATCGTTTTCAACCACGTTTCCGGGATCGAAACGCGCCCTGTGTAAATTAAGGAGGACGATGCTATGCTCTCCCGGAATCCCATTGGCCGGATCGTTTCCCGTTTGCGTTCCGAACAAAACTGGTCACAGCAGGATCTGGCGACGCAGTTGCAATGCGAGGGAGTGGATGTCAGCCGAGATATGCTCGCCCGCGTCGAGCTGGGCATTACCAAAGCCAGCGTTGATTTTCTACTCGGTGTTCAAAAGGTTTTTTGCCTACCCATCATCCGGTTTTTCTCAAAACAGATACAAGACTTGGACGCGATATATGCCAAGCGTGTCGCCAACAAATCGCCTGCTCCCGCAAAGAAACCCCGGCGAAAAAACTCCCGTCGCAAATGCCAAAAGTTGACAAAAAGGCGACCGCCGATATAGATAATCAGTTGGAACTGTTTGGTTCCAACCGCACCTACTATGAACATGCTGACCCAATACGGACGAATGGCCGAGAAACACTGGCGCGAACATTGCCCGAAACTGGTGCGCGACCTGGAGGCGAAGGGACAGTTGCACGCGATGTTGCTGGAGGCCGAGGAGAAAACCAAGGACGAGATGATCGAGCTGACGCAGCAGTTCACCAAACAGGGGCTGACTCCGCAGCAGGCGCACGACCGCGCCTGGGAAATGGTGCGGGAGGAATACATCCTGCTGCCGCCCGAAATGGTGACGAGCTAGTCCTCAATCAAAACGGTTATCGGATTTCCCCCGCCGATGGCCTTGGCGCAGGCTCGCCAAAAGAAAAGTTCCGCACCAACCTGGCCGCGATAAAGCTGGTTCACAGACTACACGCCGAAAACCAGCCGGCCAACCAAGAAGAAAAATCCGCGCTGGTGCGCTATGTCGGCTGGGGGGCGATGCCCCAGGTGTTCGACGTGGACAGCGCGAACTGGCGCAAGGAACAAATCCAGCTTTCCGAAATCCTGTCCGACGCGGAACACCGCTCCGCCCGCGCCACCACTCTTAACGCCCATTACACCGCCCCGGTCGTCATCCAAGCCATGTATCAGGCCGCGCAACGGTTTGGCTTTCAGGGCGGCAACATTTTGGAACCGGCGTGCGGCATCGGCCATTTCATCGGCCTCATGCCGGAGGCGATGCTGAAAAACTCAGCCATCACCGGCATTGAAATTGATCCGCTGACGGCCCGGATTGCGAAGGCGCTTTATCCTGATGCCGACATCCGCGAGCAGCCGTTTGAAAAATCCAAACTCACGGACGAAGCTTATGATCTCGCCATTTCCAATGTGCCGTTCGGTGATTACACCGTCCATGACCCGCGCTGGAACGATTACAAATTTTCCATCCACGATTATTTCTTTGCCGCCGCCTTGGACAAGGTGCGTCCGGGCGGGCTGCTCATGTTTGTCACGTCCCGGCACACGCTGGACAAGCTCGATTCAACCTTGCGCGAAACGCTTTCCGGCAAAACCGAATTCCTTGGCGCAATCCGTCTGCCCAACACGGCGTTCAAGAAAAATGCCGGCACGGAAGTGACCACCGACATCGTGATGCTCCGCAAACTGCGCGCCGGTGAATCACCGCGCGGTCCCGTTTGGAAAATGGCGACAGATTTTACCGATGACCGGCAGGAAAAGTTTTCCATCAACGAATACTTCGCCACCCATCCCGAAATGATGTTGGGCCAGATGCGGCTTGCCAGAGGAATGTATCGGGACGGCGAGCCGGTGCTGTTGCCGGACGACCGCGAGTTGGGCGAGGCGCTGGCACAGGCAGTTTCGCGGCTGCCCCAAAACATTTACGAAGCCCAAACCCAATCCGCCGGCGAAAAAGCTTTTGACCCGGCCATTCCCGCGCCGGATTACATCAAGCCCAATGCCTATTGCATCCACGACGATGGCCGGTTGTGTCTGAACGAGGATGGTGTCTTGCAACCGTTGGACGATCTGCCGGTCGAAACGCGCTCGCGGATTCGGCGGCTGATTGCCGTGCGGGACGCGGTGCGGGATTGTATGCGCTCGCAACTCGATGGCAGCGGCGAGGGGCAGGTGGTCGAGGCGCGCGAACAACTCAACTTCGCCTACGACCGTTTTATTTCCCGGTTCGGCTCCATCAACGCCCCGATCAATCAACGGGCGTTTCATGGCGACCCGGATTTGCCGTTGCTCCTTTCGCTGGAAAACTACGACGAGGAAAACAAGGTGGCGGTCAAAGCCTCGATTTTCCGCGAGCGCACCATCCATCACAAACAGCCGGTTGAATCCGTCGGTTCACCCAAGGAAGCCTTGCTTGTATCGCTGAATGAAAAAGGCCGGGTGGACTTGGCACACATGGCGGGTTTGCTGGCCCGTCCGGCAGATGAATTTATGCCGGACTTGAAAGGGATGATTTTTCTTAACCCACAAACCAAACAATGGGAAACCGAAGACCAGTATCTTTCCGGCAATGTCCGTGAAAAACTTGTCTCCGCCGATTCCGCCAATGTCAGTGACCCGCGTTTTCATGAAAACGTCGAGGCGTTGAAATCGGTGCAGCCGCAGGATTTGCCCGCGACCGAAATTGACGTGCGGCTTGGCGCATCTTGGTTGCCGCCCGCAGACGTGCAGCAGTTCGTCCACGAGTTGCTCGCCGTCCCGTCCGGGGTTGAGGTCGGCCACATCCACGCGCTCGGCTCGTGGCACGTCACCGCCAATTGGGAGGCGAAAGCGGCGACCGCGAACACCACCGATTGGGGAACGAACCGTTACACCGGCCTCGAACTCATCGAGGAAACGCTGAACCTCAAAACGCCCACTGTTTATGATTATGTGGATAAGAAACCCGTCGTCAACGCGCAGTCCACCGAGGCCGCGCGAGAAAAACAGGAACGCATCAAGGAACGGTTTTCAAAATGGATCTGGTCGGATGACGACCGGCGGGAACGGCTTTGCCGCCTTTACAATGACACGTTCAATCATTCACGGGTTCGCACGTTCAATGGCGAACACCTGACATTGCCCGGCGCGAGTGCGGCCGTGCAACTTCAGAGCCACCAAAAGTCGGGCGTGTGGCGCACTTTGCAGACGCCAAACATATTGCTCGGCCATGTCGTCGGCGCGGGCAAGACCTACACGATGGTTGCCGCTGCGATGGAGCTGAAGCGGCTGGGTCTGGCGCGCAAGCCCCTGTTCGCCGTGCCCAATCACATGCTCGGTCAGTTTTCGACCGAACTGCTCATGCTGTATCCGGGCGCGAACATCCTCGTGGCGGGCAAGGAGGATTTTGAGTCGCAGAACCGTAAAAAACTTTTCAGCCGCATCGCCACCGGCAATTGGGATGCCGTCATCGTCACGCACTCCGGCTTTGAGCGCATCCCGTTGTCCCGCGAAACCCAGGAACGCTTTTTCAAAGAGCAGTTGGAGGAGTTGGAAAAAATCAAACGGGAACACGCCAACCCGGACAACCGGCGCTTGGTGAAGGAACTGGAAAAGGCCAAGAAACGTCTGGAAGCCAAACTTGAAGCCCTTGCCGCCACGCATAAGAAGGACAACACGCTGACTTTCGAGGAACTCGGCATTGACAGGCTCTTCGTGGACGAGGCGCACTACTTCAAAAATCTTTTTTACGTCTCCAAGATGACGCGCATTGCCGGGCTGCCGCAGACGGCCAGTGAACGCGCCTTCGATATGTATTTGAAAGTTCGGCATATCCAGTCGGTGAACAACGGCGGCGGCGTGGTGTTTGCAACCGGCACGCCCATCGCCAACAGCATGGCCGAGATGTTCACCATGCAACGCTATTTGCAGCCGGACGATTTGAAAAAACACAACCTGAATCATTTTGATTCATGGGCTGCAACCTTCGGCGAGCCGGTGACGGCGATGGAACTTTCCCCGGACGGCGCGGGCTACCGGATCAATACGCGCTTTGCCCGGTTTGTCAATGTGCCGGAGCTGATGCAGATTTTTCGGCAGACGGCGGACGTGCAGACCGCGCAGATGCTCAATCTTAAACGTCCGAAACTGGAAGGGGAAAAACCGGCGATCCGCAATGCGCCGGCCTCTCCTGAATTAAAAAAGTTTGTCGAGGGGCTGGCCAAGCGCGCCGAGGCGTTGAAAACCGGGCGCGTTGACCCGCGCGAGGACAACATGCTCAAAATCACCACCGAAGGCCGCAAGGCCGCGCTGGATTTGCGCCTGATGAAACCCAGCCTGCCGGACGACCCGCAGAGCAAAGTTAATCTCGCCGTGGAGAAAATTCATCAGATTTGGGAGGCGACCAAGGATGATCGCTTGTCGCAGCTTGTGTTTTGCGATTTGTCCACGCCGCAAGACCGGGGCTTTTCGGTTTACCGTGACATGGCCGACAAATTGAAGCGCCTGGGCATCCCCGAAACCGACATCGCTTTTATTCAGGATTACGACGCCGACAACGCAAAGGTGGCGTTATTCCGTTCCGTTCGCGCCGGCAAGGTTCGCGTTCTGTTTGGCAGCACGCAGAAAATGGGTTCCGGCACCAATGTCCAAGAACGTCTGATTGCGCTGCATCATCTGGACGCGCCGTGGCGACCTGCCGACGTGGAGCAGCGCGAGGGACGCATCCTGCGGCAGGGCAATCGAAATGCCAGTGTGCAGATTTATCGCTACGTCACGGAAGGCTCGTTCGATGCCTATATGTGGCAGACGTTGGAAACCAAGGCCAAGTTCATCGCGCAGGTAATGAGCGGTGACATGACCATGCGCCGCCTCGAAGACATGGACTCCGCTGCTTTGACCTATGCCGAGATCAAAGCTATTGCGTCCGGCAATCCGCTCGTCATCGAAAAGGCCCAGGTGGATGCCG
>Ga0207933_1000768_pt1 | contig 28268 bp, 28 predicted proteins | sample NGESurdeep092012_4_FD_184488 | JGI IMG/M metagenome (GOLD analysis project Ga0207933, IMG submission 184488) | Arctic peat soil microbial communities from Barrow, Alaska - NGEE Surface sample F53-3 deep-092012 (SPAdes) | ecosystem: Environmental > Terrestrial > Soil > Wetlands > Peat ... | reverse complement strand
CGGCCAGGATTCCGAAGCGATGACACTCGAAAGGATCGGAACCCTTCTCGGCGTGACCAGAGAAAGAATCCGCCAGATTCGCGAGCGTGCATTCGAGAAATTGAGACAATCGCCAGATGGCGGCGCACTTTCCGGATTCTGGGGCGCTGCGTAACAGCCGGAAGCGTCGCCGGTTAGCGAAGTTTCATTCGTCAGAGATAACGCGACCCTCCCTTACCGGAGGGTCGTTTTGTTTGAGTGACGCGGTGGTCGTTGCGTCGACAGAGCTATGTGATGCATCGCTCATCTTCCAGATGGCCACGACTCCGTGGGGACATCAGCGGGAAGCGGCAGCGAGCGAAGGTACGTTACGATTCTCCAGATGTCGTCTGGAGGTAGGACGCCACCGAATGCTGCCAGCCAACTGCCGTCGCAGGCACGACTCGATCGCCCGCGCTCCGCTTGCGGCGACACGGGAAGCATAAAGCACAACACTCGATATCTTGGTGAGCGCCGAACCCTTATGCCTGTTTTCGGTCGGTGGTCGCCTGATTCACATGCTATTGATAATCGCCATAATACTGATCATCTGGCACCTTGTTACCGGCCGTCATACCGTGGTGTAAAAACGAAGTAAACCAGCGTTGGAGGGAACTGTACAAGCATTCAATAAGGGCACGATGCGACGTTCGCGCTGTGTCCTTCTTGAATTTCATGTCCCGGTTCGTCGCGTTGGCTGGATCAGCAGTGACCCAGCAGCACCACAGCGGCAAAATGGAACAAGATGGCAAGGAGGAATACTGAACTCGCCATCATTCCAGCGGCAGCCATGAAGCGGGTGCGTCCTTCTCCTGTGTCCAGCGCCCAGTGTCCTTCACCACCCATCTCGTCTGACGTCCTGTGCCATGCAACGAACGCGGCCGCAAGGGCCAAAGCCGCCACGATGATGGCGAGGATGCTGATAGCGAATAGCCAGATCGTTAGCGTTGCGTGTCCCCATACGGGCTCTGTCAGGGGAACGCTTCGCGGGAAGCACCCATGTGCAGCGATGGCGTAGTCCGCGATCAACTGAACGGTCCATGCTGCGGCCGCGCCAAACAAACCGAACCAGACGAGGAACGGCGAGACTTTATCCCTGGAAGGCGCAGGATGGCCTGGCCGACCCGGGTTCGCGCCGCCGCCCCCCTTGTCTGCCTCGAAGGTTTGCGCGAAATCCGCGCGAGATGGTTCGGTCATCGTGCCATGTAAGGTGAGAGGTACAACGACGTGAACACAAAGAGCCAGACAACGTCGACAAAGTGCCAGTACATCGTAACGTTGACGACAGATAACCATCCGCTACCGGAACCGCGCGCGGCTGCTCGCGATCCGCGGAAGAACAACGTCACAAGCATTATGATGCCGACGAAGACGTGCGCTCCGTGAAACCCGGTGATGGTGTAGAATAGAGACCCGTATGCGTCGGTAGTCGGCGTAAAGGTCTTGTGTGAATACTCCAGTACCTGCAGCAGCAGGAATGCAATTCCAAGCAGCGCCGTTATCGCGATACTGATCCGCAGTGCACCGGATTCTCCGCGCTCGCCCTTTCTTCTTCCCGTTTCGAGCACCAGGCTGCTGAATAGCAGTATCGCGGTGTTGATGATTCCCAGCTTGAGCGCTGGGAGGCCACCGGTGGGCCAAGCGTTGGACGACATCGAAGCGAGATAGAAGTAGCTCGCGAGCAGGTAGGCGAAGAAGGAGCCCTCTGTTGCGATCACGCATACCATTCCCCACCAGGCAGCCGCGTGCCGTCCCTGACCATCTACCGGAAGCGCGCCGAAAATTGTGTCGATTCGCTCGGAAATAGCCCCCGGCATTGGTGCCAACCAGCCGATCATGCACACAATCACAGCGACTACTCCGATCACGGTGAGCGGGTTGGATGGGAGGAGGAATCCATAACAGACAACCGTGAGGGCTACAGCCAGGGCGAATGGCCACGAACTGTCAGCCGGCATTCGCATCACACTCGTCGGGTCGGAGTCGAGGATCGACGTGCCGAATGTCTCACGACCTTGTTCGAGAACTGGACCACCGTTAATGATGCTTGAGCCGCTCCCCTCTGCTGGCAGACGATCCTCCCAGAGCGGGTGTCGGCTGCCGACTATTGGAATCGTGACGAAATTGTACGGCGGCGGCGGCGAAGACACGGACCATTCGAGCGTGCCAGCATCCCATGGATTGTTGCCCGCTTTTACTCCGCGACGCAACGATACGAGAACATTGATGACGAACAAGAGCACACCAACAGCGAACAGGTATGCGCCGATTGTAACTATAAGGTTTGTGGTTCCCCAGCCAAGACCCGCATCGTACGTATAGATACGGCGCGGCATGCCGAGCAGCCCCAGAAGATGCATCGGAAGAAATGCAACGTTGATGCCGATGAACATCACCCAGAAGTTCCATTTCCCCAATCGCTCATCAAGCATTCGACCGGTCATTTTAGGGAACCAGTAGTAAATGCCGCCGATCACCGGAAACACGTTAATGCCTACCAGCACATAGTGGATATGTGCGACGATGAAGTAGGTGTCAGTGAGCTGAAGATCAAATGGCACGGCCGCTGTCATCACACCGGACACACCGCCGATGACAAACAGGACGATAAACCCAGCCATGAACATGAATGACGTTGTAAACCACGGGCGTCCGTACCAGATGGTAGCGAGCCATGCGAAGACACCTACTGCACTTGGTATCGTGATGATCATGCTCACGCCGCTGAAGAACGACATCCCAACTGGCGGCAGACCCGTCGCGAACATGTGGTGTACCCAGACACCGAAGCCGAGTATCCCGGTCGAGACTGTCGCGAGCGCGACAAACGTGTAGCCAACGAGTGGCCGTCGAGTGAACGTCGGGATGACATCCGATACGATTCCCATCGCCGGCAGTACGATCACGTAGACCCAGGGGTGTCCAAATATCCAGAATAGGTGCTGCCAAAGCAGCGGATGACCACCGGCTGATGCATCATAGAAATGGGTACCGAACCTGCGATCCAGATATAGAAAGATCAGTGCAACGGATAGCGATGGAATGGCGAACAGATTGGCAAATGATGCGGTGAGCGTGCCCCATACGACAATCGGGAGGCGATTCAGCGACATCCCGGGCGCTCGTGTCTTGAACAGCGTCACTACGAAATTCGCGGAACCTACTGTCGTGGAAACGCCGAGCAGAAGCAACCCGAGCGCGTAGAAATCGATATTGCGACCGGGATCGAACGCGCGTGATGCATACGGCACATAATCGAACCAGCCCGCATTCGGCATCTGCCCGATGAACACGCTCGAATAGATGAATATTCCGGCACCCAGGAACAACCAGTAGCTCAGCGCGTTCAGCCGCGGGAACGCCATGTCGCGGGAGCCCAGCATCAGCGGCCAGATGTAATTGCTGAAGCCGGATAATACCGGCGCGGCGTACAGAAAGATCATCGTGACGCCGTGTACGCTGAAGAGCTGGTTGTACTGCTCCGGCGACAGTAGATGCAGATTCGGCTGTGACAGCTGGGCGCGCATTGCTGACGCTTCGAGCCCGCCGAGTATGAGGAAAGCGAATGCGGTTACGAGATAACGTATGCCGATAGTCTTATGGTCAACCGAGCTGATCGCTCCGCGCCATCCGCGTTGGGTCTCCCAGGATGCCCGCAGGCTCGCGACGGTGGATGCATCAACGGTTGTTGCCACAGTTAATCCTCGTTTTACTAATGCAAGGTTTCCAGATACGCTACAACATCACTCAGCTCGGTCTGGTCCAAACCAACAATCGGCATGTACACGCCCGGCTTCATCGCTTGCGGATTTGCTATCCATCGCGTAAGCGCAGTCGGAGTATTATCGATCAGGCCCGCGGCTATGGTCAGTCGTCCGGCGACGTGCGTCAAATCGGGGCCCACGCGCCCGAGTGCGCCGCTCCCGCGTACGGCATGGCATGCGCCGCACGAACGAGTGAAGACACCCTTACCTGCGGCCGCAGCGGTGTTGACTGGTGGCGTTGCTGCCTGTTCGCGCTGCGCTGCAGCCCACGCTTGATACTCGACCGGCGGTTGTGCTATGACAGTGAAGGCCATGTGCGCATGCTGCAGCCCGCAGTATTCCGCGCACTGGCCGCGATACACTCCCGCGCGATCTGCCCGGATCCACGACTCGTTAGTCTGACCAGGGATGACATCGATCTTGCCACCCAATTCGGGCACCCAGAAAGAGTGGATTACATCTGCCGACCGAACCCGGAGAAGAATTGGCACGCCAACAGGCAGGTGAATCTCGTTCGCAGTAGTGAAGGAATGTGACGGAACTGAGTCGTCAACGTTGACTTCCCACCACCACTGGTGCGCGATGATGTTGAGTGTGATCGGCGGCGCGACTGGCGCATGGGTGGACGCGTCTATTGTCGCGACGGTCAAACCAAACGATATGATGAGGACAACAACTGTGATGGCGAGCCCGGTATAAATCCAGTTGACGCCGGATTTGACCTTCCACCGAGAATTACCATGACCGGATTCGTCTGCTTCTGCAGGCGGCCGGCGTTTTGCGAGCGCAACTATGAGAATCACCGAGATGATGATCACGGTTGCTACTGCCGCTGCAGTCAACTCCCATCCGAGCACGGCCTGACTTCCCGCGGGGCCGCCGGCAGGGTGCATAAAGCTCGGAACGTGTGTGTCGAGTCTTGTCTGACCGATCTGCATCGCTAATGATCGTTCTGGCGACCCTTCAGGGTCGCGGCAGCGCCGATGTCCTTGTCGCCGAGATTGCCTTTTCGACCTGCTTCCGCGAGTCCCGCGGGAAACGAGCCGCCGAGCGACTGAATGTACGTGACGAGCTTCCAGACGTTGTCGCGTGGAATCATCCGACCCCATGCTGGCATACCATCAGGACGCCCTTGATAAATGGAGTTATAGATCGCCGCGGGCGATCCGCCGTAACGCCAGTATGTATCCGTAAGATCGGGGCCCATGCCACCTTTTGCATCGTAGCCATGGCATGCCGCGCAATTATGGTCGATAAATAGCTGCTGTCCGGCATTCGCCGCCGCGAGATTTCCCTCGTACGGGTTCTTTATCTCAACGGCAAGCATGTTCGGATTGCCACCAGCGACGTCGCCGAGTGCAACGAGTTGCAGCAGTGAATCAGGCGGAAGTCCAACCGGTCCGGTTCCGCCTGCGGTAATCTTCTCAGGCGCGCCACTGCAGGCCGAGATGGCGACAATGATCGCGAACGCGCACGACAGGCCAGCGGCCGTTGGTGCAGTGCGCAAAAATTTGCGGGGAACTACTTTGGCGATTGTCACGGCTTGGCTCCTGCCTTCTTCGGTACGGTACTCATTCCCGCAGCTGCAGTTTCACCGACAGACTTGATATTGGATCCCAGCTCAAACGTGTAAAGCGTGCCGCCCCGCGCAGGGAATCCAGGCATCGCTGCCGTCACCATTGAGGCACCGCCGACTCCAGCCAGGACAGAGACGTATTGATGTCCATCGGGACCAATGAACGTCATCGGTGCACCGATGATTCCAGATCCGAGCTTCTGAGACCATAGAATCTTGCCACTGCGCGCGTTGACAGCGCGAAACCATCCGTCCACCGTTCCGTAGAATGCAAGATCTCCCCCCGTAACAAGGACGCCGCTATATACAAGGAATTTTTCGGGAATGCCCCAGACTTTCGTTCCGGTGACAGGATTCCAAGCGATGAACTCGCCGTAGTTCCCGCCTGGCCCAACGTGACGGGTCATGTCGGCACCCCAGTAAGGTGTGCCGGCTATGTAACTCACCTTGCGACCCTTGTAGTCCATGCAGATGTTCTGCACCGGCACGTAGAAGAGCCCCGTCTGGGGCGAGAAGGCAGCAGGCTGCTGGTCCTTGACGCCAATATCCGCGGGACAGATGTTGCGGACCCAATGTCCGGGGACTTTCGTCTCCTTTTCCGGAACAACGATTGGCATTTTTGTCACGGAATCGATTCCCGACGCCCAGTTCTCGTGGCCGAATGGTTTCGCGGATAACACTTCTCCGGTCGCGCGATCGATCATGTATGCGAAACCATTGCGATTGAATTGCACCATCACCTTTCGCATCTGTCCCTTGAAGGGCACATTCACGAGAATATTCTCATTGACTCCGTCGTAATCCCACTGGTTGTGCGGAGTGAACACAAAGGCCCAGCGCGCCATCCCGGAATCCGGATTACGCGCGAACACTCCACTCGTCCAGAGATTGAGGCCGGGGCGCTGATCGGCGTTCCATGGCCCGGTATTGCTGGTGCCCGCGTAGATGAGATTGAGATCGGGATCATACGTGATCCAACCCCACACGGCGCCTGCACCGTTCTTCCATGCGCCTGCAGGCCACGTCGTCACACCCATATCCTTGCCCTGCATCCACTTGTAAAACGGCTTGAAGTCAGATCCGATCTTCACGAGTGAATCCGGACCCGTGCTCGTTGCCTGCCAGTCAATCTTGCCGGTCTTGATATCCAGCGCGGTTAATGAGCCAAGCACCCCCATTTCGCCACCACTGTTCCCGACGAGCACCTTGTCCTTGACTATTAGCGGAGCCATCGTCATTGTCACGCCGTGCGTGACATCGTAAACCTGTGTGCGCCAGACTTCCTTGCCGGTCGCTGTGTCAACGGCCACCGTATGTCCGTCAAGCAAATTGTAAATCAGTTTCCCGTCAGCGAGCTGCCACCCGCGGTTCACTACGTCGCAGCACGCCTTGCCGATTGCAATTGGTGCTGGATTCGGCTTGTACGTCCACTTGATTGGCGCACCGGGTTTTGTGAGATCAAGCGCGTATGCGATGTCGGGAAATGGCGTGACGATGTACATCGTATTGTTGGCCACGAGCGGCGCTCCTTCCTGCCCGTGCAGTACACCGTCATCAAAACTCCACGCCAGCTTCAAATCGCCGACATTCGTCGTGTCGATTTTGGCGAGTGGGCTGTAGCGCGTGTTCGCATAGTCGCGTCCCTGGGTCGTCCAATCGCCGGCAGCAGGGATTCCCCACCCGGCGCCTGTCGGAGCTGTCGCGCCGGTCATGTTCCCGGCAGCTGTCGCGGAGCCTGCTACTGTACTGTGCGCAGTCGTCGTATCACTTGATCCGGCGCTGAGTCCCTTGGTCTCTCTCGTCGAGCACGCGGCGAACAGGCCAGCACTGCCAAGAATGCCCAGTGAAAGCAGGTTCCGAATGGGTCGATAGGTGTGGGGCCGTAATTGCGCGCTCACTTGAGAGTCACCAGATACATGGTGTTGCCATTCATCGATGTTATTGCCAGTTGATGTTTCGCCGGATTGTACGCCACGCCGGCCGGTGAGTTGATGCCTGACGCTATAGTCGTAAGCCGACCATCAGGGGCGAGGCGGAATACAGAGTGCGCATCCCAGCTTGTTACTACCATGGAACCGCCGCTCAGCTCACGCAGTCCATCCGCCTTGGCTCCGGGGAGAGTGGCCAGTCGGGTACGTTTGCCGGATCGCGAGATCCGCTCCACACGGTTCGCACCGAACGTCGAGTACACGAACCCTGCGTCCGACGCAATTATACCGTCAGGCCCGGATAAATCACTTCCTTCCGCCGCTGCTACCGGTATGCCCGTTGGTCCGAAGCGGTAGATCGCGTCACGATCCATTGTCGAAGTCTTTCCAGAATCCGGGCCGGTGTCCGTCACGTACAGAGTGCCATCAGGCGCAAACGACACATCGTTCAGGAGAACACCTGGAACTTTCCAGACACCAAGTGATTTGCGCGTGCGCAGGCTGAATAGTCGCACGCATCCGACGTCTGCAATAGCAAGCGTATCTCCACGAATTGCAAGCCCCTTGGGGGCATCGAGGCGCGTTCCGGGGTTCGACCCGTCGATCCACTTCAGGGTGACCAAATTCCCAGCGGCCGAAACCATGCTTACAAACCCGTTCGAGTCCTTGGCGCGGGGGCCCCCGTTCATGTTTGAGATCAGGTACACATTGTCGCGGGTGTCGAACACAAGATTCTCCGGTGAAGCCAGTCCGACATTGGCGAGAACTGGCTTAGGGGTCGACGCACTATCCATGCTGTTCATCGACTTGGAGGATTGCGCGGAGCACGGCAACGCGATTGCCAGCATTACGCAGCTGCTGGCAAGTGCACGACTTGCGAAGCCCGCGTGGCTGAACCTTCGAAACGATCGATTATTCACGTGATTTCCTGGATCGGTCACACCTTCCCCCGGCAGCACGCATTTCGCATGCGAGAAACAACTCATTCTCATGCAGCAAACACGAATACACATTTTCTGGAGCTTTTCCATCACCATCCACTGGGCAGGAATCCGGGTTCTATGGTTGTACCAGCGGGATGGACAGTCCAATAATGAGCGATGGCGAATGCACGCTGTTCACAAACACGCGCTCGCCCTTGGGTACCTCGTCACCTGCTTTCGGTAATCCGGTCGCTACGTAATCCAACAGCGTAACGACCGCCAGTGAATGCGCATACGTGTGCTTTGGGAGCGACTCGAAAACATTCCACGTACCAACCAGTCCGAGATCAAGCTTGTGGGTGTACGCGCTGGCGTCGTTGGGGCGCGCCGCGTTGCTGAATAAATCGCCCACGTTCGCGTTGATTGACAAAAGGCCCTTTGTCTCAGTGGGTTGAATCAGGGTGAATGAAACGCCGCCGCTAGCGGTCGGGGCATTCGCACGAATTTTGTCGGCGTCTACATCGCTGGCGGTGTAGAGCGTGGAAGGGTTCCGCGCCGCTGTCGCATTCGGCAACCATTGCACGCTGCCATACAACGACACCGTTGGCCATAGCGTCTTCAGCGACGCTGCAACTACGATTTCGAGATTGGTAGTCGATGGGAGCGTGTGTACGGCGCCGGTGCTGAGCGCTCGCACACCTGGTCGTGAGAATAGATGGTTGGTGATCATACTCGGCTCTATCACGACACTTGGCGCGCATAAGAAATTGCATTGCTTTTGGGCCGTAACTGTCCTGGGACAGAGCAGCAGCCCCACGCCCGTCGCAACCAGTGTCACCAAAGCGCTTGTATGTAGTCGAATGGACATTAGAACTATCGGAGTGCGGTTTTTCTTCGGGTCCGCGGCATAATGAATCGCGGCGGCACGCAGAGTGATACGCTGTTTTGCGTGGGCTCCCATGCATATCGTGGGCCGTTTGATCCCAAAAGATCGGAACTCCGCGGAGGGTGTTGCCGATCCGTATCCGGGGAACGCCGCGGCGATCGAGGAATGCGGACGCACCATGATCGAGATGAATTGTGCAAGTCGCCATGGGTGTCGCCATGGGTATGGTTTCAAGGGCGGAATGGGTTCCGACCTCGCCGACACGTATTGGCGTTACGGAGGATCGCCTGCACTGATATTCAAATCGATTTGCGAGGGAGTCGGCAAGGTATGCCAGCGTGGGGTGGACTTTTTCCTGATGTGATCTGGAAGATGGTCGCGTACATCCAATCGCTGGACGGCAGCCTTCCCTAGCTAGCCCCCGGGCGACTTGCATGCCCATCTGGTATCGTGTACGCTACATCTTCTCGCAGCGGTGCAGTGCGCGCACCTCGCACATCGTCTCAGGATATCATGTCTCACAGCTTTGTATTCGCATCACTATTCCTGACCTTGGGTGCTGCTGCTCCTCTGGCGGCGCAGCCGCACGATAGCAGCGCAAGGAGAGACACCACACTAAAGAGCGATACCGCGCGTGCGCGGCAGCGACTCCAGCCCGTGGTGGTGGAGGCTACGCGTACCAGACAGCGCCTCTCGCTTGTTCCGCAGGCTGTCACCGAGATTGGAATTGACGACATCCAGAAGGGGAGGCGGGAAGTCGGCCTGAACGAGGCGCTGGAAGGAGTGCCCGGAGTCATCGCAGAGAACAGCGACAATTACGCTCTCTTCAGCGGGCTCACCCTCAGCGTCCGCGGCGCCCTGCCCGGCGTGCAGGTCCTGCCGGACGGCGTGCCGCTCACCATGGCCGACGGCACCACGCAGCTCGACAACATCGACGTCGGTTCCGCACGGAGCATAGAAGTCATCCGCGGTCCAAGCTCGGTACTCTACGGCAACTCCGGCGGCGGCGTGGTGAGTGTCACTACTCAGTTCCCGGGGACCGTGCCACTCAGGGTGCGTCCTGGAGTCCAGTTCGGCTCCAACGGCTATAACGATAGCAGCTCACGCTGGATGGCTCCCTCGGCCGTTTCGGGTACGTGGTGAATGGCAATCGCATGCATACCGACGGCTTCCGTCAGTACGGCAGCGCCGACATCCGGCACCTGAACGTGGTGACGCGCTACCAACTGTCCGATCGTACCACACTGGGCGCGGTTTTCAATCTGAGCGATATGCCGTTCGCCGAGAATCCGAGCACGCTTACGCGCGAGCTCGCCAAGGATGACGCCACCTCCGTCAGACAATTGGCGTTCGACCAGGGGTGGGGCAAGACGTCGCGGCAGGGACAGGCAGGCCTCAACTTCGAGCACGCTTTCGAGCCGGGATGCGTGCTCCGCGCCGACGTTTGGGGGGAATTACGCAGCAGCTGGAATCCGATCCCATCCAGGATCATCGACCTGCACAGGCGCGCCAGCGGGATGCGCTCAGAGTACCAGCAATCCGCACTTTTAGGATCGCTCCCACTCGAGTTCACGGCGGGTGCTGATCTCTCGTACCAGCGCGACGACCGACATGAGTTCGCGAACGATCGAGTAGCGTCCCCTGGTGAGCGGACGCACGAAGGAGCGCTTCAGATCAACCAACTCGAACAGGTGCTCTCGCTCGCGCCATTCGCGCAGGGAACAGCATCCGTGCGCCGTAGTACAGGCGCCAACTCAAGCGCGGCTGAGCGCCTTGCCTGAGTGGTGCACGATGTCTGGTTCGCCCGGATGGTGGTCAGTCTCGCGCACGCTGTACATCGTGTTATCTGCGTTGGTGCCCATCTTGTGCACACCAGTGACCGTGCCATGGCCGATGGCGCTGCGATAGTGCCATGTCACTTTGGTGTCCACCGGGATTGTCTTGAACGTCGCCTTTTTGGTAGTCATATCACGTTCCCCTGCGTTGCCCTATTTGCATTTTCCCAGCCAACTGCCACAGCATGCACGACCGCCGCGTGGGCGAAGAGCGGAATGAGATAGATCAGCCCGGCGGTCGCTGCTGCCGCACCGTCGACTGCCGTGACGGCCGCAATGAGTTCCAAAGGTCGTTGGAGCAGGTTGCGTTTATCGCGCCCTCCGGAAAACAGGAAGCGACCTGCGTCGTACGTATGTTAGTATGTGCAGCACGCGACCAAGTGAACTGTTCGGAAGCTGATGCACTCGGTGCTATCCCAGGTTTGCGATTATAGTCGCGATCGCTCGGGGCAACAATGGTGCTTGTGTATTTCGACTCCGGCACAAGACTGCGGCAGCTTCATCCAGTTCAGCTCGATACCTTGGTGAGCGCCGAACCCTTATGCATGGCTATGTGGTCCGTTTTGTCACTCTTGATCTCGTACTGTGGTTCATCCTTGCTTGCATGGACCTTGTAGCCTTTGAATTCGATCTCGGATGTGACCACCTTGCTGATAGTGCCGCGGACGTGACCCGCCTCTGAATTCCAACTGACGTGATCGCCCACCTTGTAATGCTTCGTCGCCATTTCGTCTGTCTCCCGTCATGAGATGCAGTGCCCAAGCCTCTGTTCAACGCTTGCTATTTCTTTGGTGCGGGATCGTCTGTCGTGCTACCCGCTTTTGCTCCCAGGTTGCGGCCCACGTCGGGCCCGGGTTTCTCGAGCGCGGCGCGGTCCCAGTGGGCCAGCTTCGCACCGACCTCGTACGTGCTCTGCAAGAAGTCGAGGATCATCTTCTCGGGCGTCGCCGAGCGACGCACATCGTCGTAGTCCAGTGCGAACTCGCCCAGCTTGGCGTCGAAGCGCGCGGCTGCCGGACGCACCGGAGCAGTTTTGAATCCGGGCGGTACAGGGTACGTGTAGGAGTAGAACGCCGGTTTCGATAGTTTCTCGCTGCCGGGCCAGAACCCGGAGGTGACGTTCTCCTGGGCTTCAGTGAAGCGACCTCTCCGATTTGCTCCTTTGGGCGGTTCCGCAGGTTTGCCGGAGAAGCGCGTCACGCACAGATCGAAATCGCCCCAATAGAACTGCACCGGGCTGCTCTTTCCCACAAACCCTGAGCGATATTGCTCCATCACGCCGCCGACCCGCGTCATGATGCGCCACCAGTGACTTACGTAGACTGGATCGTACGCGGCGTGTCCGCCATCTTCCTCAAACGGGATCGGATCCTTGAACTGTTGAGGTTTCGTGTTGAGGTTCACGTCGATGCCCAATGTGTGCAGCGCGGCCATAAACTCAGCATAGAAGTCGGCGACCGAACGCGGCATTAACGGCAGCACTTTGACCGCTCCGTCGCTGGTGCGGACATACAGATTATGATCGACAAAGTCGAAGTTAATCTCGAACGCACCGCGGTCGAACGGAATTGTCGCCGTCGTCAAACCGCGTGCAGTTAGCTGCAGCGGTACTTCCCACCACTCGTTGATGTACGGACACAGTTCGAGTTTCACCTTACCCACGACCTGCGTCCACATGTGGAGCGTGTCGTAGGTTTCGTGCCAGGCGTCGAGCGGAAGCGCGGGCCACTCTTCGGTCGCGCCTCCGTTTGAGTCGGAGTTCCTAGTGGTCATATCTCAACACTAACCGACGGGAATTGTCGTCTTGTGATCCTTGGCCGCTTGCTTCAACTGGTCCATCGACACCAACGGGATGTCTGGATCCGCTGCCTTCGGCTGCGGTTTGAACTGCAGCTCTTTCATATATGGGGTCGGCTTCTTCTCCCTGAACGCCAGCATCGTATCTACGTACGTCTGACGTGCCTGGGTAACGGTAGCCTTGCCCGTGATAATGTCATGCGCGAGGTTGACGGCCAAGTGATTTGCTTCTTCGTCATGGCATCTCGCAGAGAGAAGCCCGCGCGTGCGACTTACCGTCACGCTGCCGTCGAAGTGAGCCAGTTTGGCGAAGTCGTCAGGTGACACTTTGTACTCTGTGAAGTTCTCGACGATGTCGCCATGCGGGAACGGGAAGTTGTGCGGCGTCGGGTCTTTGGAAGCGACGATCTTTTTCCATGGGCCACGGTCGTGCCATGTGACCAGCGTGGGTGTGACCTCGTCCGCCGCGCCGTACTTGGTGATGAGCGCCGCTGTGACGGTGCGTGAGTCTTCTGGCCAATCCTTGATTACTGTGTTGGCATCCAGTGTCGTGGTTGCGGCCTTGCCAGCTGTCATGATGACGTTTCCTCGCCTGGTGTATCGGTTGCTATTTTCGATGGACGGTCGGAATCCTCTCGCTGCCGTCTAAATCCATTCCAGCTGGCAACGCATCCTGCTCCGCACTGTTGAGAATGGCATACAGCGAGCCACCGACACGATTGAGCGTCTCCTTCCGATGTGCAGAGGTACGATCGGGACAGAAGTGCGGCCGCTACTACCCAATGCTCGCGACGTCGCCATCGTCAATATCGGGCGCAGGGTACCGCAGCGTACGATCTCCCAGAACGAGCGCTCCGGGCGTGAGGGTGGCAAGCGTTACGGTTCCCAGCGCCATGATGTGCTCAACCGGGACGCCGTAGGCCAGCAGATAGTCGGTGATAATGCGACGATGGCATCGCCACCAGACCGCCTCTGCACACATGATTGCGCAGCAGTGCGTTGCTGCAAGCGCGACCAATTCGGCAAAACCAGCACGAAACGCGCCGGTCTCCGCATAATCCGCGTAGTTACGGAAGGCCAACACGCGCCAGAACGTATTCGTCGACGGCGGTGCGCCCTTGAGATGGTGTCGTCGTCCACCGAGAGCGAAGAGGTGCTGGTAGCCAATTCCTTCCGCGGCGAGAGAGACTGGGAGTACGTCCAGATTGAACTGCGGAGTCGCGCGCGACCATGGAATCGAGCGTACGTCCACGAGTAGATCGACATCCACTTGCCGTAGCAATGCGACGAACTCAGGAATCGTTCGCGTTGAATGGCCGATTGTGAAAATCGTCCCGATGTCCACCAGAACTCCGCGAACGTCGAGCCGGCGTGCAGGATCCGGTCGGATATCGTGCTTCGAGTCGTCTGTAATCGCCTTCCTCCGGAATCGGCCGCATTCGCGTTCAACGACATTCTCTAGATGCACGTCGCGAGCCGAACGTGTGGGCGCAAAGCGCGATGCCACTTGCTCCGAGCGATCCTGAGCAGCGATCCTGGCAATGACACAGAGACATGTGAGATGATGCAACTTCGAGTGTGCTGTAGCGCGGTTTTCGTGGGGGCCATAACGGTGACAACCGTCACCGCGTGTTCGACCAAGGGGAGCCGGACCCGGAAGACGAGTAAGGCGGCTTCCACGGAGGCTTCATGGGAGGCTGCTGCGGGTGTGCTGCCAGGCCGCGCGACCACATTCGTAACCGCATCGGTGGAGTCACGATCGCTCCGCCATGGCGCGCTGGCTTATCTTATCCGTTGTGATTCCCGTCTTCGTAAACGATGCCGCTGGCACCTCCGCCGCGGCTAAACGTGCGCTTGAGGAAATAGGCGGCTTCGAGATTCACGCGACGTCGCCGAAAAAACTTGAAGGCGCGATTCGCGCCGAGATGGCATCCAAGCCGCCACGGATCGTGATCGCTGGGGGCGACGGCAGCGTGGGCACAGCGGCGCGCGTCGTTTGCGGCACCGAGACCGAGCTTGCGGTGCTGCCGGGCGGCACGCTGAACCACTTCGCGCGGGACCACGGCATTCCAACGGATTTTCATGACGCCGCGACAACCGCCATCAACGGCGAGCGGTCGGAGGCGGACATCGCGTACGTCGGCGATCAGCTTTTTCTCAACACCAGCTCGGTGGGCATATACGTTGGATATGTCCGGCTGCGCGACCGAATCGAGAAGCATTTTGGGTACCGACTCGCGAGCCTGGTTGCAGCTGTAAGGTTGTTCATGTCGATGCGGCCCGTGGAGTTGGAGCTGGAGGTGGAAGGCGAGCGACGTCGCTACAGTACACCTATGGTCTTCATAGGCGTGGGTGAGCGGGAGACACGCTCACCCACCCTTGGCAATCGTGTGCCCGGTGGAAAGTCCTGCCTTCACGTCATCGTCGTGCGCGAACGGCGTGCCGCTCGCCTGTTGGCGATCGCACTCGACGCGGCGACGCGCGGTCTTGGGGAACTGGCGCGCACCCCGGAGCTGGACAGCTTCATGGTTGATGCCTGCAAGATCAGGTTGCGCGGTCGACATCACGTCGCCATCGACGGTGAGATTCTCAGGGCATCGCCAACGCTCGATTATCGCATCGCCAAAGCGTCGCTGCTACTCGTTGTGCCGCGAGTGGCCGAAAACGCGGGGGCGCAATGACGGAGCCGGTCGCCACGAGCGTCGCCGAGGAACTGCGTGCGATCGTTGGCGATCGATTCGTTCTGGAACGCGACGCGGTGCTGCTTGCGTATCAATCGGACGGTTTGCCAGGATATCACAAGCGACCGTCGCTCGCCGTTTTTCCGGGATCGCGTGACGAAACGATTGAAGTTGTGCGATTGCTTGCCACTACCGGAACCTCGTTCGTTCCACGCGGAGCTGGCACCGGACTATCTGGCGGTGCACTCGCCGACGACGTGGTTCTGCTCGGCCTCCACAGATTGAAGGCAGTGCTCGATGTGGACATTGCGCGTATGCGAGCGACGGTCGAGCCAGGCGTCGTCAATGCTGCGCTGAACAAGAGATTGGCTCGGCATGGCGTGTTCTATGCGCCGGACCCATCAAGCGAGGCTGCGTGCACCATAGGAGGTAATGTCGCGGAGAACGCAGGTGGTCCGCACTGCCTCAAGTACGGTGTTACGCTGAATCACATTCTCGCGGCGACGGTTCTGCTTCCAGACGGCGAGGTCATGGAGATCGGTGATCGTGACGGCGGGATGGCCGGTTACGATTTGCTCGGCGCATTCATCGGTTCGGAAGGTTGTTTTGGCGTGGCACTCGATATCACGGTCCGATTGACGCGCAGACCTGCAGCAGTAAGGACGGCGCTTGCAGACTTTGCACACGTTGCTGACGCTACGCGAGCGACCTCGGCGATCATCGCGTCTGGCGTTGTGCCAGCGGCGCTCGAGTTCATGGATAACGGAACGATTCGCGTGGTGGAGGAATCAATATTCGCAGCTGGGTATCCGATTGATGCCGCGGCGATACTACTGATCGAAGTCGATGGCAGTGAGGAAAGCAGTGACGCCGAGATGGAAGTCGTGCGCTCGCTCTGCATGGAATCGGGAGCGCGGACTGTTCGTGTTGCGACCAACGAAGCGGAGCGCATGCGACTATGGCAGGGGCGCAAGAAGGCATTTGGAGCGATGGGGCGGCTCGCACCGAATCTGGTTGTGCAGGACGCGGTGATACCGCGCACGCAGCTTACCGACATCCTGGCCCAGATCCATGCAATTGGAGATTCCCATGGTCTTACCGTGTGCAACGTCTTTCACGCCGGCGATGGCAATCTGCATCCGAACATTTCGTACGACGCGGGCGACCCCGATCAGGTGGAACAAGTGCACGACGCAATGAGCGCGATCATGCAGGCGTGCATCACAGCCGGCGGAAGCATCACCGGGGAGCACGGCGTAGGTCTCGACAAGCTCCCTTACATGACGAAACTATTTGACGAGCCGACACTCGCCGCAATGTGCGACCTTCGGAACGCCTTCGATCCGGAGCATCGGTCGAATCCCGGCAAGGTCGTCCCGGTTCACTCCTGTAGAGAGTGGCTCGCCGCTCCAAGTGCTCGTGGGTCGTCTCGTGGAGGCACAGATGCGCGGTGACACGGAAGTAGCGGCGGCCGTACGTGAAGCTGGCGTCGCGCGCACACCGCTCCGGATAGTCGGCCGGGGGACCTGGCTCAACGCTGGCGCGTCCGTCGCCGCGGAGACAACACTATCGCTCCGCGACGATGCCGGGATTCGGGCGTATGCACCCGACGATCTTACAGTGACGGCGCGGGCAGGTACAACGCTCCGTGAACTGACTGAGACGCTCGCGCGGCGTGATCAGTGGGTAGCACTCGATCCTGAAGGCGACCCGGATGGAACGCTCGGAGCGACGGTAGCGACATGCTCGTACGGGCCCGCCGCTGCGCTTTTCGGCACGCCGCGCGATCAGGTGCTCGGCATGACGGTGGTCCTGGGCAACGGCGACATTATTCGCCCCGGTGGCAAGGTGGTGAAGAACGTGGCGGGATTCGATCTCATTCGATTGATGATCGGAGCGTGGGGTACGCTTGGTGTGATTACTGAAATCACGCTTCGTGTTCGTTCACGCGCCATGCGAGGGGATTCGATCGCGCACATGCGGCGCCAGATGCCGGCGTCGCATGGATATCGTGAACCGGTGATCGTGAACGCAAAAATTTCGAACGCATTACGGCAACACTTCGATCCGTTCGGCATCCTGAATCCCGGAATCATGCGAGACGTTGAATGACGACGTCAACTGGAACACCATCGCTGCATGCGGACAGTCCGCTCGCTGGCGAGCAGGCCGGCCTGGACGCGTGTGTTCACTGCGGCTTCTGCCTGCAGGCCTGCCCGACGTATCTCGCACTGGAAGACGAGAACGATTCTCCGCGCGGGCGAATCGTCCTGATGCGCGCACTTCTGGATGGAAGCCTGCCGGCCAGCGATCCGGATCTTCGTCAGCATATCGACCAGTGTCTCGGATGTCGCGCATGTGAAACAGCGTGCCCTTCGGGCGTGCCGTACGGTCACCTTCTCGAAGCGACGAGAGCGACGATGCGTGGTGGGCGCGCGCCGACCTTCGCGTCGCGGATCCTGCTTGCGGTCTTTGCGCATCGCCCGTTGATGCGATTTGCGATGGCGATGGCGCGACTTCTCGCTGCAACGCCGATCCCCACGCTGCTGCTCAAGCTTCCTGGCAGACTGGGGTTCGGCATGGCGATGCTGGCGTCAACGGATTTTCCGCTTGAGCGTGCGAAGTATGTTGCCCATGGCAGCGGCGAGAACGGGAGTGCGGCGCTGCTATTGGGATGCGTCATGGAGGGTCTTTTCACGGAGACCAACCGGGCGACCGAGCGCGTCCTGACACGAAGTGATTACTCGATGATTGCCGCGCCGAGCCAGGGATGCTGTGGAGCATTGCACGCACATGCCGGCGAACTTGGCGCAGCACGCAGACTTGCGAAGCGCAACATCGCAGCGTTCGAGGAATCAGGAGCGCAGTATATAGTCACCAATTCAGCCGGCTGCGGCGCGATGATGAAGGAGTACGGGCACCTGTTCAGTGGCGACGCTGAATGGAGCCAGAGGGCGAGCGAAGTATCGTCCAGAGTGCGTGATGTCAGCGAGTTGCTCGCTGCGGCGGGGCCGCGGTCGGGCGGTGTGATTCCGTTCGCGGTTGCATACGACGCGCCGTGTCACCTGCAGCACGCCCAGCGAATCACGGAGGCGCCGCTCACCGTGCTCAGGGCGATTCCCGGAATCGAACTCGTGCCACTGGACGAATCGGATCAGTGCTGTGGGAGCGCCGGCATTTACAACCTGCTCGAGCCCGAGACTTCGGATGCGGTACTCGAGCGGAAGCTCGACAGAATTGAAGCGTCGGGCGCAGCGCTGGTTGCTACGGGGAATCCTGGCTGTCTCATGCAGATCGGTGGTGGACTACTCAGGGCGGACATGCGAGCGCGAGCGGTGCATCCTGTAGATTTACTGGATGCATCTTACGCTGCTGATTGACCGCTCCGACCGCGCGCGATTCGAGTTATCTGGCGCCAACGCTGTCGCAACTCTGAACGGACTCGTGACAAACGATGTCGCTGCGCTCAAGCCGGGACACGGACAGTACGCGGCCGCATTGACGGCGAAGGGAAAGGTTGTTGCGGACGTTATCGTGCTGATGCTGGAGGATCGGCTGCAGCTCCATGCGTCGCCTGCTGCCGCCCCAGGCCTGCGTACAATGCTCACAAAATTCGTGAACCCGCGTTTCGCGACGCTGAACGACGTAACAGAATCGACGGCAGATATCACGGTGGTCGGTCAGCAAGCAGCAAGCACACTTGCGATCGCCGCAGATGGATCAATCACCGCGGACGCGCTGGATGCGTTGCCGTATTTTTCGCACGCCCAGGCAACGATGGGTTCGCGAGCGGTCATGATTGTGCGACTTCCGTCCATCGGCAGCAGCAACCAGAGTGTGTACTCGATAATTCCATCGCGGGCCGACCTCGACACCGTTCGCGAATCGCTTTACTCTGCCGGGGCGGACGATGGCAGCGAAGCCGTGCTGGATCGACTGCGTGTCGAGAGCGGGTTTCCCGAATGGGGTGCCGACATGGATGAAAATACGCTACCGCAGGAAGCGAATCTCGACGAGATGCACGCGGTGTCGTACACCAAGGGGTGTTACATCGGTCAGGAGACTGTCGCACGCATTCATTTTCGTGGTCATGTGAACCGCAGCCTGCGCCGGCTCACATTTGCTGATGGAGTTCAACCACCGCGCGGGGCCGTGTTGCAGGACAGCGAACATCGCGCGATTGGTGAAGTGCGAAGCACTGCGTTCAGCGAAAACGCTGGTGCGATCGGAATCGGGATGGTGCGTCGCGAGATCGATGATGGCAGCACGATCGATGTTCGCTGGGATGGTGGGAATACGAGCGCTGTAGTGATCGGAAAAGCAAAAGGCGCGATCGAGTGATCGCGCCTTTTGCTTTGCAAGCGAGGAAGCTTACGGCTTCTTCATTGCGCTCTTTGCGGAATCCGCGAGCTTCTTGCTTGAGTCCATCGCTGACTTTGCAGTGTCCATCATAGCCTTGGAGCTATCCATCATCTTCATTGCTGTGTCAGTTGCTGCTGCTGGTGCTGCCATGGTGGTATCGGTAGCAGCTGCATCTTTCTTTGCACATGCTGCTACTGCGAACAGGGCGACGGCGACAAGGGCCAGGCGCTTCATACGAGAATCTCCTTGGAGGTTCAGAGGGTGATCGCCCGGGTCCGTGCACGCAGTCGCGATGCGCGGATGTGGCGCGGGGTCGAATCTATGGCTGCCAGAATCGGTGTCAAGTATCCCATCCCCCGAGCTAAATTACGTAGTATCTAAAGGTTTCGCGACTGGCAGCCCATTATTCGCCGAAATACAGCTCAATAATCGGGCCGGATTGCTGCCTCCGCCCATCTTCAACCGAGAGTAGTTTGGCATCGCTTCCCGAAACATTTGGCGCCCTCAAAAGATCGCCCTACGCCAGTGCGGCCATGGTCAACCGCACGGTAAAAGACGAACTCCGCGGCAACCTCCTCGAACGGCTGGCCGGCGGCTCGGCGCTCTTTCCCGGCGTCCTGGGTTACGAGGACACCGTCATGCCCCAGATCGCCAACGCCGTCCTGAGCCGCCACAATTTCATCCTGCTCGGACTTCGAGGGCAGGCCAAGTCGCGTATCCTCAGGGCCCTGACCACCCTGCTCGACGAATTCGTGCCAATTGTGGCTGGCAGCGAGGTGAACGACGATCCTTTCCACCCGATTTCGAAATACGCGCGGACCCTGATCACCGAAGCGGGGGACGATACCCCCATTTCGTGGGTGGGGCGTGAGAGCCGGTACGTCGAGAAGCTCGCAACGCCTGACGTCACGATCGCCGACATCATTGGCGATATGGATCCGATCAAGGCGGCCCGCGGTGGCCACCTGCTCTCCGATGAGCTGACAATCCACTACGGAATGCTCCCGCGCGCCAATCGCGGGATATTCGCGCTGAATGAACTGCCCGATCTCTCGGGAAAGGTGCAGGTCGGCCTGTTCAACATCATGCAGGAAGGCGACGTCCAGATCAAAGGCTATCCCGTTCGCCTTCCTCTGGACCTTCTGATGGTCTTCTCGGCGAATCCCGAGGATTACACAGCCCGCGGCAAGATCATTACGCCACTCAAGGATCGCATCGGCAGCGAGATCGCGACCCACTACCCGGAGACCGTCGAGATCGGGATGGCGATTACGCGCCAGGAAGCGTGGGCCAATCGCGGCGGAATGCCGGTTAGAGTGCCCGACTTTATGGAGGAGCTGATCGAGCGCATCGCCTTTGAGGCTCGCACGGACAAACGAGTCGACCGACGGTCGGGCGTCTCCCAGCGTATGCCCATCAGCGTGCTTGAGATCGTAATTTCTAATGCCGAACGGCGTGCAATCGAGACCGGGGAGACCGAGATCGTTCCTCGGATCGCGGACGTCTATTCGGCGCTGCCGGCAATTACGGGGAAGATCGAGCTCGAGTATGAGGGCGAGATCGTCGGCGGACCGGCGATCGCGCGCGAATTGATCAGGCGCGCCGCCGATGCCACTTTCCGGGAGCGCACGGGGCTCGTCGATATGGACGAAATCATCATGTGGTTCGACGCGGGCGGCGCTCTGCAGGTCTCGGACGATGTATCAGCCAAATCCGTGGTTCAGGGCTTTGAGGCAGTGCCGACTCTCGTTGACACTGTCGAGGGTGTCGGCCTGGCGCAGCGCTCTGATGTACCGTTGTTGGCCGCAGCGTGCGAGCTGTTGCTGGAGGCGCTCGTGGCGCGACGGAAGATTTCGCGGTCAGACGAAGGGCGATACGGCCGCGCACTGAGCGAGAAGCGCCGCCGACCGGGTGAGGACTATTTCGGCGGACTTTCAGCATAGCGGAGGGGGATCGCGCCATGTCGATAATCACTATTTCGCGTATGTATGGCTCCGGAGGGTCCACCGTGGCGGCGGGAATCGCCGACGCGATGGGCTGGTCGCTGCTGGACAATGCCGTGATCGACGAAGTTGCGGCGCGAACCGGCCTGAGTGCGTCGGAAGTTGCGGCGCGCGAGGAGCGACGCCCGTCGCTGGCTGAGAGAGTTGCTACGGCAATGGCGATGAGCACCCAGGAGATGATGTCACCCATCGCGGCAGCCCAGTTCCCGCCAACTGAGCAGCACCTGCTCGACGTGACCCGCGCCGTGATCGAAGAAGCGGCGGCCCGGGCATCGGTCGTAATTGTCGGTCGGGGTGCCCAGATGATGTTAGGCGCCCGCGGCGACGTGTTCGGAGTCTTCTGCTACGCCCCGCTGGAAGCGCTCACACGCATTTCAATGCGGCGCAACGGCCTGGAGCATGCCGCCGCAGAGAAGCGCGTGCAGCAGGTCAATCAGGAGCGTACAGCGTGGGTAAAGGCCAACTGGGGTCGAGACTGGCGCGGCGTCGAGAACTATCACCTGTGCGTCAACACCGATGCGCTCGGGATCGACGGGGCCGTGGACACAGTGGTACGGACGGCTCAGGTGTTCTTCGAGCGGGGTTGATCCCCCTTCAGTTCCTGAGTAGCCGCCGAGTCACCGGCTGGCGGCCACTATCCTCGCAGCCTGAGAGACAAAGTGGTCGACCTCGGCCTGGGTCGTCTGGAAGGAGCAGACCAGCCGGAGTTCCGAGTTGGCGTCGTTCCACACGTGTAGCGAAGCGACCTCGTCCAGCTCTCTGATGGCGCTTGCCGGGACTGCTACAAAAACCTCGTTTGCCTGCACAAGTTGCGTAATCGTGGCACCCGGGATTGCGGCAAGCCCATCACTCAGTCGCTTCGCCATCGCGTTCGCATGGCGCGCATTGCGCAACCACAGCTCGTTTGTAAGCAGCGCGGTGAACTGCACTGACATGTAGCGCAGCTTGGATGCAAGCTGCATTGCCTGCTTGCGCCGCAGTACAAAATCGCGTGCAAGATGTTCATTCATGAACACGATCGCCTCTGCACAGAAGGCACCATTCTTGGTGCCACCAAAAGAGAGTACATCCACACCGCAATCGGTCGAGACGTTGCTCAGCGAGAGGCCCAGCGCAGCCGCAGCATTCGCGAGCCGCGCACCATCCATGTGTACGTACAGTCCGCGCTCATGCGCAATGTGCGATATGGCGTTTATCTCATCCGGCGTGTAGATGGTGCCGTACTCTGTCGCCTGAGTCAGGGAAACGACGCCGGGCCGCACCTGGGCGTGGCCATCCTGCACAGGGATCATATCGGCGACCGAAGTCGCCGATATTTTCCCATTCGGGGCGGGAATCGCGAGGATTCGGGAGCCTGTCATGCGCTCCACGGCGCCCCATTCACTGGTGTAAATATGCGCAGTGTCGCTGCAGATTATTGCGTCGCTTGGGCGAATGCAGCTCTCCAGAGACAGCACATTGGCGCCCGTCCCGGTGAAGACAAAAAACGGTTGCGCGGTGGCACCGAAGTGCTGCTTGATCAGCGCTTCTGCTTCGTGTGTGTATGGGTCGCCGCCATACGCTGGAACCGGCCCGCTGTTGGCGCGTACCACTGCGTCCATCACTTCGGGATGCGCGGGAGCCCAGTTGTCGCTCGCGAAATTGGGGCGCGGAGTTGTTGGCGGAGTTGTTGGCGGAGTTGTTGGTGACATGGGTGAATTGTGGATAGCCGCAGCGCGACCGTCAAGGTGGCAGTTGCGGGCATTGTCTTCATCAGGGCAACTATTTTGCGGCCATCACCGGAAATCGTGCGACCCGTGCACCAGCTTTCCTCCATCCAGTTCCTTGAACCTGCGCCCCACGACGTTCATCACTCCACCATCCCTCTCGAATTTTCCTTCCACCACCATGAACGGTGCGAACTTCACAATATCGCCGTACCGCTCGACCAGCGTGCGCGAAACTATCACATTGATGAATCCCCATTCATCCTCGAGCAGCAGAAAGAGAGTACCCTTCGCACTCTCGGGCCTCTGACGCACTGTAACGAGCCCAGCCACCAGTACGCGCTGGCCATCAGCGAAATCTGGCAGATCGCAGCTTCCGACAACACCAGCCTTCCTGAGACGTTCCCGCAGGTGCTCCATCGGGTGACCGGTTATGCATATCCCGGTAGCCGCGTAATCCAGGAATATGAGCTCGCGCTCGTCCAGCTCCCGTGGTTCATACGCATCCATTCGCGCCGGTGCGAATGGCAGATTGTCGCCAACGGCGCGCAACGCCTCCCAACCAGCGCGTCTGCGATCCGGCTCCCACGCGCCAAACGCGGCAGCACGCGCAAATTGCAGCGACTCGGCGCGCGTCAGGCCGACTCTATCCACGACATCTGCAATTGAAGTAAACTGCGCAAAGTCGCGAGCCGCGCACAGCCGATCGATTGTACGCGTACCAACACCTCGAATGTGCCGCCATCCAACGCGCAATGCAGGCCATTCGGACGATGTGATGGATTCCTCTGTCGTACAGAACCTGTCACCGTCACGCAAGCACGGCGGCCGCACTTCGACGCCACGTCTGCGAGCGTCGTGAATCAGCGTCGATGTGGGATAGAATCCCATCGGTTGTGCATTCAACAGTCCGAGATAGAAATCCGTCGGAAAGTGCCACCGGAGATACGCAGTCGCGTACGCTATGAGCGCGAAACTCCATGCGTGCGACTCCGGGAATCCATAGTTCGCAAAAGTCAGAAGATCACGACTTATCTGATCAGCCGCTTCGTGTGACACGCGTGGATCCGGCACGGGGCTGTTCACCATGCGCTCGGTCAGTTCCACGAGCACAGCTTCCAGTCGCTCCTTCTTGCGAATATTCCCCATTGTCCTGCGCAGTCGATCCGCCTCGGCCGACGAGAAGCCGCCAAGCGTCGACGAAATCGCCATCGCCTGCTCCTGAAAGATGGGAATGCCGTAGGTGCGCTTGAGAATCGGCTCCAGCAACGGATGTGCGTAACTCGGTGGTTCCAGCCCTCGACGTCTGCGAGTATATGGATGTACGAAATTTCCCTGGATCGGACCGGGGCGAATCAGCGATATCTGCACGACAATGTCGTACATGACCTGCGGAAGCGTGTTGAGTATCGAGGCGATCTGTGCCCTGCTCTCAATCTGGAACGTTCCGATTGTCTCACCGCGCGAGATCATCGCGAAGGTTGGTGCATCGTCCGGTGGAAGGTTGTACAGCTCCATCCGGTCGCCAGTACGCGCTTCAATTGAATCAAACGCGTGACGCACTAATGCCAGTGCGCCAAGTCCCAGAAAGTCGAATTTCGGCGCACCGATAAAATCCAGATCATCCTTGTCGAACTGAATGATCGTGCGACCCATGGATGTGTGTTCGATCGGCATGTAGTCACCCAGCGGCGCGGAAGAAAGCACGAAGCCGCCGACGTGCGTCGAGCGCATGCGCGGCAAACCGTCGAATGCCGTCATCGCGGTGAGTATCGCGCGCCCTCGTGGACATGTCAGATCGACGCCGAAACGCTCAGCGAGTTCGCCCTGGACTTTCTCCACACCCTCCTCGGGATCGAATCTGTGAAGCCGCCTGGACAGCTCGAAGCCAAGCTCGGCGGGATAACCAAGTGCGCGCATCGCATCGAGGATCGCGTTTGGCGCACGGTATGTCTGAACCGTGCAAGTGATCGCTGAGTGATCGCGCTGATAACTACCGTACACATAGTTGAGAACTTCCTCACGTCTGTCGTGCTCGATATCGACATCAATATCCGGCGCTTCGGTATATTCGCCACTCGGCCCCGGGATTCGCGCTTCGGAAAGGAATCGTTCGAACAGAAGACCGTGCAGAACGGGATCTACGGCGGTGACGCCGAGGCAGTATGCGACCGCGGAGTTGGCAGCGCTGCCGCGGCCCTGACACAGGATATTCTTCCTGCGCGCAAAGCGAACCGCGTCCCACATCACGAGAAAGAAACCGGCGAAGCCCAGTCTGTTGATGACCGCGAGTTCGTGCTCGATCTGGTCGCGCTGTTTGCTGCTCAGTGTTGCACCCCAGCGCACGTGCGCACCTTCGTATACCTGCACACGAAGGTATTCTTCCGCACTGGCGCCAGGGCCGACCGGGAATGCTGGCAGCGGTGGCCGGAGCCAGCGCACGGAAAAGTCGCATTCCGACGCTATGCGTTCGCTCTCCTCGATTCCATCTTCCAGCCCCTTCCACATCTCGAGCATTTCTTCGGGCGAACGGAGGCGCCACTCACCGTTGGGATGCAGCAGGCCGCGCTCCGTCGCACGATCGAGATCGAGACCGGCACGCAGGGCTGTGAGCATGTCGTGAATCAATCTGCTGTTGTCGTCCAGATAACGCGGATCGTTGCACACGACCCACGGTGTTTCAGAACTTCGTGCCAGATCCACCAGCGCACCAGCCAGCGCACTCTCGTCACCACAACCGCGATGGCGTTGCACTTCCACCGCGATTCTTCCGCCGAACGCTTCGCGCCATTCGTGAAGTGTTCGCTCGGCGTCATCCCGTTTGCCCTCGCGCAGGAGCTGGGGGATGGTGCCGGATGCTGGACCGGTGAGCAGATGCAATCCTTCCGCACGTTCCGCTACGTGCGACCATGGCACACCGGGCATTCCGCGCTTGCGCTGTCTGTTGCTGGGCGACCAGCTTCTGAGCGACCCGACCCGCGCGCGCGTGATGAGCGACGCGAGATTGCGGCAACCCTGAACATCTCGCGCCAGCAGCGCCATCGGCCTTCCATCGACTCGCAATTCTGTTCCTGCGATCAACCGAATTCCGCGCTTGTCAGCTTCGACCCTGGCGCGCACCATGCCGCCCAGATCCGCTGTGTCGGTGATGCCTATAGAGTCGTAGCCAAGGCCTGCGGCGCGCTCGATGAGAGCCTCGGGCGACGCGGCGCCGTCGCCAAAGGAGAATGCTGTGTGGGCACGCAGCTCGACGTAGGGCATCAATCCCACCAACCGTGCAGATACCACACGCCGCTGCGCGCATCGCGATACAACCAGACAAGGCCACCATTATCCAGAACGCAACGAAAATATTCGCGCGCGTAGGCCTCGTCCCATCGACCACCAGACACACGATCGGGGCCGGCTGCTTCGACTATGTCGTACATCGCGCTTGTATCGCGATACATGCGCGGGATGTCATCACCACGCCGTCGGAAGGTCGCGACGGATATGCGTTGTGGCTCGGGTAGCAGTTGCAGGGTCAGAGCGGCCTCGCCGATTTTTGATAGCGACGCCGCATAGGTGTGGGCCTGTTCCATGACGCGGATTGCCGATAGCGAAGTCCACGCAGTACGTCGATCCAGCAGCGGGTGCGCGCTATTTTCCGGTTCCACGGCTATGGCTCCCTGATCGTCCATGAGCTGTCCGAGTGCTTCTTCTGCAGCCGACTCACTGCCGAATCCGCGATCAAAGACATCGCCCTGTCGACCACCCGTCCCGGATGTGATGTCAACGCGCAGCGTGATGCCTGTGACAGCATCGGGGAATACGATGCGCTCGATTTCCAGGCGAACGAGACGCATCCACGCATTCTGGCCAGCGGTTGCGCGTGCGGCACGAACCGGATGGTCCAGCACTGTGCGATTGGCGAGCGCGAAGCTTATCGTCACCGCGAGCGCCCCTTCCCCGCGTGATTTCAGCGCCTCGCACACATTTCCGAACAGCGCGTTGATCACGAAGACCAGACGCTCTGCCCTGCGGATCGAGTAGTCGGTCCATTCGAGCGACGCTTCTGGCAATACGCGCGGCATCGACCCGAATACGCGACGAGCATCATCAGCGCGCGCGAGTCGCCAGAGTTTCACACCTTCGACGCCGAGTCGTATTTCGACCGATTCCTGGGACAGGTGAGCAAGATCCCGGCAGAATTCCACTCCGGTTCCGTCGAGCAAGTTTGCAAGTGCTCGCTCGGGAGTGAGGACAGAGACTGGAAATGGAGCCAGGAAATCGCGATCATAGCCGGCGCGTACGTAAGTGACCGACTGCTGAGAGTGACGCGCTGCGACTTCAGCGGCAATTGCGGTTGATGCGACACCGCACTTCACGCTGCTGGAGATTGCATTGTGTGCAGTGAACGCATTCCGTACGCGTTCGGTAGTTTCGCGCACGGGCAGACCGCGCAGATCGGCCCAGACCAGATCGCCGGCGGAGAGGACGCGCGGCACGATCGTGAGGAGGGGCGCATGCAGCGTGACCGGCGGTTCGGCGAGCCATGCGGGGTTATGGAGGCAGAGGAAAGACATTGCCGGAAGCGCTATGCTATATGGTCATGGCTGGTGTGGATTCCACGGCGCGGATAAATCCGCGCCTTACGGGATCCCGACCTGCGGCGGGATGACGGCGGGATCCCGACCTGCGGCGGGATGACGACGGGATCCCGACCTGCGGCGGGATGACGATTCCTGCGGACGGAATGACGGCGTGGATCATCGTGTTCCGCGCCGGTCTGGCAGATCGGTTGGGAGCG
>Ga0207933_1000766_pt1 | contig 28377 bp, 23 predicted proteins | sample NGESurdeep092012_4_FD_184488 | JGI IMG/M metagenome (GOLD analysis project Ga0207933, IMG submission 184488) | Arctic peat soil microbial communities from Barrow, Alaska - NGEE Surface sample F53-3 deep-092012 (SPAdes) | ecosystem: Environmental > Terrestrial > Soil > Wetlands > Peat ... | reverse complement strand
AAGTACGAGATCTTCACCAACACTGGCACGCCCACGCGCGACACGTGAAATTTGATGGACTGCGTCGTCTGGACAACGTCGGTGACCTTCACGCTCGCCAGCGTCGGCGACGTGTAGGCACGATTGGCGGCGCTCACTTGGGGCCACGACGCGGGCCCACTGCTCGCCAACGGGACGTCCCACGACGTCGGATCCAACCACCACGTCTCGTTGGCGTTGAGCCACGCGACGCGACTCGAGAGTCCGGCCACGACCACGGGTTCGTGCGTCAAGGCCTGCACCATCGGACTCTTCTTGACGAGGTAGATGTACCACTGCGCTCCGGGACTCGGCCAGGCTTTGGTCTTGGCCACCAAGGTGAGTGACGCGTCATCCCTGGCCTGAGCGATCGCCGCTGGCGAGTAGGCGATGTAGTACTTGACGCCGAGTAACTGCAAGTGCGCGACGCCCTCGGAGACGTTGAGCGTACCGTAGTTGAGTCCGACTTGGGGGTCACTCGGATTGGCGCTCAACTCGGCCTGATCGAGGAAGTGATACGGGGTCGTCGCCGACGATTCGAAGAAGAGCCCCTCCATCGAATCCACGCAGTTGTTCGTCCAGTACGGCAGGAGCATCAGGGCCTCGGGCGTTCCGAAGCGACCTTCGCCCGAGTTGTACTCCCACATCGCGCGCCCGCATCCGTAGCGCGCGGCGATACTGGCCATGGTGGTCATGAGATCGTGGTACTCCGGCCACGCGGCCTTGCCCTGATACCCCGAGTAGTTGTACTGCGCCCAACTGGTGACCTGGTTACCGGTGGTATTGAGGTGCAGCGTGCGCGCCACGCCGGGGATCAGTCCGGGCACCGTGGAAAGCAACCCCGCCAGGATGACCACTGATGTGGCGTTCACCACCCGCGAGGTGTGAATCCGCTCGCCCCATTCCTCGCGCCACGAGGGGGCCACCGTGTCGCCGTCGCTGTGCTCGTCGCTGTACTGCAACACCAGGTCGATGCGACGCTGTCGTTGCACCCATCGCCACGCGCCGTAGCCCACCAGCCATCCGGCCAAGAGGTGGATGCCAACGAACCAGAAGGGGACGAGTCGTTCATTCCAAATGGCGCTCTGAGGGTCGTAGATATACGCCACGAGCGACGCCAGGGTGACGAGCGAGAGCACCATGCCCAAACGGTCGCGCACCACGGCCGCCACCACCACCGCGAGGGCCGCCAAGATGATCACCCAGCGGTCTCCCGCCGCGGCCCCGGTGCTCGTCCACCAGCCAAGCGTGGTGAAGATCTGGTGCACCGTGTGCGTCGGATCGTTGGAGTAACCCATCGAGTTGGTGAGATTTTGCGTCGTGGCGAAGCTGAGCAACCACCAGGCCGATAGCGCCAACGAGATGAGTGACGCGCCGATGGCGAAACGCAGGGGTCGCGCGTGGTCCCCCGGCGTGCGCTCTTCGCGTGGGTCCCCGTAGCCGCGGCGCTGTAGCAATTCCAGCACGACGATCACCGCGATAGCCCCCAACGCGAACAGCCAGGGTAAGAGGTGCGACGCCAACGTGGCACTGAGTCCGATCGCGGCCCACCAGTACCCGCGCCCGGTACGCACGCCACGCGCGAAGAGGCCGATCGTGATCAGCGCCAGGGCCAGCGACAGGGAGAACGCGTACTCGCCCGCCATGGTGGAAAAGAGATTCCCCCCGTCAATGGTGAAGCTCGCGTCGAACAAGAAGGGTAACGTCGCCAACGCCAAAGCGGCCGGTACCGGGCGCGGTGCGCGAAAGAGTCGCGCCATGACGTAGGCGCCGATCGGCATCAAGACCGACCCCACGATGGTGGCAAGTTTGAAGGCCACGGCGAAACTAATGACGTAGCTAGCGAGCACCGCGAGGTAGTCCGGCAGTACGAAGTAATAGGTGTAGGCGGGCATGCCGTCGAACCAACCGGGGTACCACGGCGTCAAGTGAAAGATGTCGCCCTGACTACGCAAGAACGCGGGGAGCGCGAGGTGCGCACCGGTGTCTCCGCCGGTGATCAAACTGTTGGAGAACACCAGATTGGGGTGCAGCGACCACAGCGTCACCACGATGACCGCGAGCACGGCGCCCAGGTCGAGCCACGCCCCCGGTGACAGTCGAAGGCGACGCATCAGTGGTGCAATCGTTGCAAGATGAGCGAGCCCATGGTCAAGGCGTTGAATCCCGCGTGGGTGAGAAATGAGGGCAGAAGTCGACGCGTGCGGTACACCACGACTGCGAGTACGATTCCGAGGAACGCGAGCCCGGGGAACTGCAACCACTCGGCGTGGGCCGCGGCAAAGATCAGCGCACTCAGTACGACGGCACTGACCGTTCCCGCGCGTCCCCATCGCGGTGCGAAACCAGCGTCCAGCGAGCGAAAGACCACCCCGCGAAACAGCCACTCCTCCATGAGCGGTGCACCGAGCACCGTCATGAACGCCAGGAGAGCAAATTGGGGTCCGTGCGCCGCCCCGAAGATGTGGTTCACCGGGGTGTTCATATTCTTAAAGTGGAACGGCGTGTAGGCGACTCCCACGGCGATCTGACACGCGACACCGAGCACGATGAAGAGCCCGTCGTAGCGCCGCGGTCGCCACGCTCCCTCCAGGGGCCGTAACCCACCGCGGTGGTGCGCCAAGTAAATGGCCAGCGCGAAGCCCACCCAAAGTCCCGCCAATCCCACGACATTTGACCACCAGGGCGGCTCGCTCGCCTTCGATAACGCGTTCACCCCGCCCGGATAGTGGGTGGCCGCAACGAGCAGCGCGTCGAGCACGGTGGCCACGATTTGGCCCAGCACAAAACCCGCGAATGCCATGGCAATGATGGCCACGACCCGAGGCTGATTCTTAAGATCCGTGTCCGTCACTACCCCTCACGCTAACAAGCCAAGGGTTTTGCACAGGATCCGAGAAACGGGTGTCGCTCACCGCCTCTAGATTAGAAAAGTGACAATGCCTCCCCCAGAACAGAACAACTGGCGCAAGTACGTGCCGGGTGGACCAAATCCCATGCCGCCCGACGCGCGTCGACGAGTATTCATGTTCGCCATCATCTTCTTCATCCTCGGTTTTATCGTGATCAACTCGTTCTTTTCGTCCAAGATCGTCAAGAATGTCAATTACTCCAACTTGTTGACCTACGCGCACGAACAAAAGGTGATCTCGGCCAGCATTAACAACAACTCGGGTGTGTTGACGGGTCAGCTGTCCGACGGAACCAACTACACCACCAACGGCCCCGTGCCGGTGCTGAGTGACGAGATCACGACGCTGCGCACGGACAACGTGTCGGTCACCTTCGCCAATCCCTCGAGCCTGGCCGCCACTCTCCTGCCCTACATCATCTGGATCTTGATCTTTGGCGGGTTCATGATCTTCTTGTCGCGCCAGGCGCGCGGCCAGATGAACGGAATGATGTCCGTGGGTCGCTCCAAGGCCAAGCAGTTCAACCAGGACCGTCCTACGACGACCTTCGCCGACGTCGCGGGTTACCTCGGGGTCAAACAAGAGATCAACGAAGTCGTGGAGTTCTTGAAGACCCCCGCGAGGTACGCCGCGATGGGGGCACTGATCCCCAAGGGCATCTTGTTGGTCGGCCCTCCCGGGACCGGTAAGACGATGCTCGCGCGCGCCGTCGCCGGTGAAGCGGGCGTGCCCTTCTTCTCCGTCTCGGGATCGGACTTCATGGAGATGTTCGTGGGCGTCGGCGCGAGCCGCGTGCGCGACCTCTTCTCGACCGCGCGTAAGCAGTCCCCCGCCATTGTCTTTATTGACGAGATCGACTCCATTGGACGCAAGCGTGGTGCGGGGGTCGGCGGCGGTCACGACGAGCGCGAGCAGACCCTCAACCAGATGCTCAGCGAGATGGACGGCTTCGACCCGGCGGAAGGCGTCGTGGTGATCGCCGCGACCAACCGACCCGACGTTCTGGACCCGGCGCTGTTGCGCCCGGGGCGATTCGACCGTCAAATCGTCGTCCCGTTGCCGGACCTCGATGAACGTCTGCCTATCCTCGAGGTGCACTCCAAGGGTAAACCGATGGATGCCACGGTGTCACTGGAGATGGTGGCACGCGGGACGCCGGGAATGAGCGGTGCGGACCTCGCGAACCTCGTCAACGAGTCGGCCCTACACGCGGTACGTCGACACTCCGAGACCATCTCGATGGAGGACTTCGAGAGTGCGCGCGATCGCGTCATGATGGGCCAGCAGCGTGATTCGATGGTCCTGCACGACGACGAGCGCGAGCGCATCGCCTTTCACGAGTCGGGCCACGCGCTCTTGGCCTACGTGCTCGACAAGACCGACCCCCTGCACAAGATCACCATCATTCCTCGCGGAATGGCGCTCGGGGTCACGATGACCCTGCCCGAAGAAGATCGCTACATCATGTCGCGCCAACACCTCGAGGACTCGCTGTGCATGCGCATGGGCGGACGCGTCGCCGAGTTACTCGTCTACGGTGACCTGTCCACGGGCGCCGCCGACGACCTGCAACGTAACACCGAGCTCGCTCGGCGCATGGTGCGCGAGTGGGGCATGTCCAAGGAGATTGGACCGATGGCCTGGGGAGCGAACAACCAGGTCTTCTTGGGTGAGGATCTGATGCACACGCGCGACTACTCGGACCACACGTCACAGATCATCGACGACGAAGTGGAACGCATCTTGCGCGAGCAAGAGTCCCGCGCCATCGAAGTCTTGACGTTGCATCGTCGCGGTCTCGAATCATTGACGCGCGCCTTGCTCGAGCACGAGACCATCGACGGCGAGGCCGCCGCACAACTCATCGACGAGGCTCACGGCGAGCCGGTGCACCCGGTCGGTACCCGGACGGTCAGCGCGCTCGGACTTCGTAAGCACACCGGCAAGGACTCGGACAACTCGTCGAACGGATCGAACGGGAACGTGGCGCCCAGCCCGGCCCCGGTGCCCGCCACCGTGCCCACCTGGCAACCGCCGACCCTACCCGCCGTTTAACGCCGCCGCCATCGTCACGCCCACGGGCGTCGTGTTGAGGATGGCGTTCACCACGAGCGACGGGGTGGTGCCCGTGAGGATCAACGTCGCGCTCGTTAGTTTCGCGCGACCGTTCAACAGTTGACCGAGTGACACCGTGTGGCCCGCGCTGACCGAGGTGGCGCCCGTCGAAGCGAGCGCCCCGTGACGCAGCAGCGTCCAGGTGACGTCTGTCGACTTGTCGGTGGCGTTGGTGAGCGTGGCTTCGCCAAATCCCGCGCCGGTCACGTCGGCGAGCACCACGCGCGACGCGGGAGTACCGAGAGGACTGAAGCTCAACCCGTTGCTCGTCCCCGTCGCCAGGGTCGCGTCCACTGGCTGGGTCGACGTCATGGTCAACGAGGCCTCGCCCGCCGCGGGAATGGCCGTGTTGGGCGTGATGGTAATCAGCGCGCTGTGGTACGGGGCAATCGTCGTGGACTGCGGAGCGACGGTGAACTTCGCGAGTTTCACCGTGAACTTGACCGTGGCGGCCGATGCACTGGGATTGGCGACGCGAACTTCGGACGTGGCGGTATTGGCGGTCGTCACGAGGGGAAACGTTCCCGTCGTGGCCAAAACATCGGTTCCGTAATTCATTGACGAGATCGAGTGCGAGATCTGATCACCCACGACAACCAGCGAACCGCGCAACACCACTACTTGCACGCCGAAGTTCGATGTGGCGACGATCTCGTTACCGAGATTGAGTGCGAGTTCCGAGTGCGGCCCGACGGTGACGCCCTGCAGTTGCGCCGGCGCGAGGTAGCCCCCCTTCGAGAACGTCGTGACGTTGAACACCGCGGCGGTCGCCGTCGGGTTGTACACGCTCAATATCGCCTTGGAATTCACCGTGGCGTCAAAGCCCGATCCGTACCACGTCGTGACCCCCGCGCTCGTACATGGCGACTGCGTACCGTAACGGGTCACCACCTGCTCGGCACTCACGCCGCCGCCGTCAATCTGCGCCGAGAGCGCGTAGGTCTGGCCCACGAGCAAATTCGTCGGCGTCACGCTCTGTCGCGCGTACGGCGCCAGAGTCAACGCGGTCGCTACCGCCGAACGCGCGCCGGTCGCCACCGCGTGCACCACTACGTGGCGCGTCACGTTGGTCGTGTTCAAGAAGGTCACGACGCCGCGTACGGCGCCGCGAGCGTTGGTGAGTCCGGTGCAGTACAGCGCACTCGACTGGGCGCTCGGCCCCGTCGCCGACGGATTCACCACGGCGTTATTCACCGCGCCCGTGTTGTTGAGCACGCCGACCAGAGCGACACCGACGACCACAGCCGCCAAGGAGAGGAGACCCGACTTACGCACGTAGGTCCTCGCGGGTGGTTGTGCGCGCCGAACGCGCGTGACGAGCGCGGCGCCGACCAGTGAAAAGCCATTCAAGCCGCTGCACCCAGCCAAAACCGAGCCAGATGATCAACCACGTCAGCAACGTGAAGGTGGCTAGTAGCCCATTCCACGGGAAGCAGTGCAGTTGCAAGGTACCCACGGCCGGAGTAGACGACGCCGGCACGTTGTAGGCACCCGCCCAGCCATCGAGCGAGCTGACGGCCAGGGTGTGGTGCTGCACGCGGAGTGAGAATGCGCTGGCCGGGGCGAGACCGACTTCGACCTGGTCGCCTCCGACAAGGGGCCCGGAGTTGGACTTCGCCGAGAGGACCGACGTCCACGGCGCGGCCTTGGACGAGCGCTCTCGCACGATACCGGAGAACTGGGCGTTGGCGTAGACCTGGACAGTCGACGTCGAGAGCTCTAGGGCCAAGTCAGTCTGCGCATTGAGAGAGGGGATCAACGCTGCGGGGACCGAGCGCACCGGCGAGGATTCGACACCGGCCAACTGCGGGGCCGAGGCGTCTAAGACGACGACGGCCGCGACGCCCGCTGGCGACAACAAGGAGCCGAGATTGACCGTGCGTCCTTCGAGGGCCGTCTTCACCGCAGCGATGACGACTCTGGCGGTTCCCGGCGTCGGCGGCGAGAACAGTGTGTTGCCGCCCGGCAGGCCGTCCATCGACGTCGCCACGGCGAGTCCCGGCGCCACGGTCCACCCCGGCACCGGCAAGACGGAGGGGTCGCCCAGCCACACGACGCGATACTGCGTCGCCTTGGGGGGCGCCAGGGTCGAGAGCGATTCGGCGACGCTAGAAGTTGGAAGGTCGAATCGGCCACTGCCCAAGGACACCAGCCAGACCAACGGCGCGACCACCAGGGCCGCGACCGACAGCACCGCGCACACCTGTCGCCAACCAAAACCCGCCGAGCGCACGTCGTTTTCCAGGGCCGCCACCGCGAGTCCGACCATCATGGCGATCATCACGCCGTAGAGCACGAGGAGGACGTCGAGGTCCGGCGTGAATGAACCCAGCCAGTGGTGATCGCTCACGGTGATGAGAAGCAATGTCAGCGTCGAAATGACGGCGCCCTTGGCGGCGATGGAGCGACGTACCTGGCGCGCCAGGAGCAGCGCGACCAGTGCCAGTGCGGGCCAGAGCCAGCCCCACCACCCATTACCGAATCCCCCGTCCGCCCCGCGCAGGAGGCTCGTGAACGAGGGAATCGACCACGGTCCGCGCGCGTCACCGAAGACTGAGAACGCCTGGCGTCCGGCGATGGCGGTGTCGACGGTCAAGGGCAACAAGAAGACAGCGACGTTGAACAAGATCGAGCCCAGTAGTCGCCACGGCCGCGTCGCGACCGCGTCGTCAGGCTCGAGCCATCGTGACAGCGTCACTCCCACGACGATGAGGGCGACGACGACGAGCGTCGCCGGCGCTAGGGCGCTGACGGCGGCGATCACCATGATCGTGCTCATGCGCCGACCGGCTTCGGTGGTGCGCCAGCCACGGTGACCGAACGCGGCCGGATCGCCGTAGGGAGTCGATTGGAATCCCGAGACGCGCAGGAGGTCGAAGAGTCGGCGCACGATGAAGGGCAGTCCCGCCACCACGGCGAGGACGTCGACACGACCCTGACCGATCATGTTGAGCCCGGTCGGCAGCGCCAAATAAGACAGGGTTGCCGCCACACGAGCGCGGTTCGAGACACGCCCCTGCAACAGTCGCGCCACTCCGAACGCCCCGAGAGGAACCGCACCGATCAGCGCCAGACGGGGCAGCACCCACATGCGTCCGAAGACGAACGTACCCGCGAAGCCCAAGATGCCGTATCCCGGTGAGCCCGGCGCGCCGCTCCCCACACCGTTGGGCGACCAGGACGCGAAGAAGTGTCGCCACGTGGTCCACCACGAGTCCAGGGGCGCCAGACGTCCAATGAGGGGCAGGTGCATGGCCATCAGATTGCGCGCGCCCATCGCCCAGAGCAGCGCCACTACCACGACGACGACGGCCTGAGAGCGAAACGAGGTCAAGAACCGTGTCGGATGCAGACGCTCGTCGTTGAGTTCGAGTCCCTCGTCAAAGACTTCGTCCTCGGCGAACGCCGCGGCGAACCCGACGCCGTCCTCGGTCTCACCGCTGGGTCCCTCGGTTTCGGCAAGGGGTGCGGGCAGGATGCCGCGCGCACTCTCAAGACCCTCGCGCAGGAGGACCAGGAAGAATCGAGTGAGACGACTCGCGCCAACGTCTTGGAGGCGCAGCAATTGCGCGTCCGATAGGACCCGCGTCGTCTTTCTTTGTCGACGTCGTTCGCGAATGCGACGTCGATGCCCAAAAAGCCAGGCCCAGGATCCGACGATCGCACTCACGCGGTCGCTGTCGCGACCCAGCAACGCCAAAAACAACTCCATGATATCCATCACGAGCAACGTGGCCATGGTGAGTAACGCGCGAGAAAAGCGCCAGCCCGTCGCGACCACCAACAATTGATGGCGACGTTGCAGGAGCGACAGCGACGCGTGGCGCGTGCCGCGCGCGGTGACGGTGCGCTCGCCACTGGCGACGGTCTCGCGATGGGCTGCGCGAGCCTGGGGCGTCACCACGATGCGCGCGCCGGCGACCTGCGCGCGCCAACACAGGTCGAGGTCCTCGCCGATGATGGGGATCAGTGGGTCGAAGCCGCGAAGGGTACGAAACAAGTCGGTGCGCACTAGGGTGACGCCACCGGGCGCCACGAAGACGTCGCGTTCGAGGTCTTGTTGTCCGTGGTCGATCTCGCCGTTCTCCACCCGATCGCGCACGACCCCGAATCGGTCGCAGGTCTGGCCCACGTGCAACAAAATCAGCGGGTCCTCGTAGTTGACGAATTTCGGCGTGACGATGCCCGCGTTGGTACGAAACGCCGCCTCGACCATCAGTCCGACGCACTCGGGGTCGAGTCGCACGTCGTCGTGACAGAACAAGAAGAAGGCGGATCCCTCCACCATGACCGACGCCTCATTACACGCGGCCGCGAAACCACGATTGTGTTCGAGTACCCGCACGAAGGCGTTCGGCGCAACCGCGGCGACGCGTGCCGCGACGTGTTCGTGGGACCCGTTCGCAACGACGAGCAGGCTGAGCTCCTCATAGTCCTGGGCAACGATCGAGGCCAGTGCGGCTTCGAGGCCGGGGCCCGGACCAGTGGTAACGACGACGGCAACAACGGCCGGAGCACGGGATTCCATCAGTACGTCAAGGCTAGTTCTCTTGGGCCCGCGCCTCGTGTCGCCGATGCGTGGTGAGGTGTTTTTTCACGGACGTGACGTCGATGTTGCGTGCTAGCGGGCGCGTTCGCTCGCGATGACGTCGTCGAGTGAACGCGCGAGTGAATACGTTGGTTCCCAGCCCGTCGCGTCGTGAAGCTTTTGAAAACTTCCGCGACTTACCGGCATCTCCACGGGACGCAACAACTCGGGATCGACGAGGAGTTCGACATTCGGATTGATTCGCCGACGGATCTCCTCGGCCACGTCCACCAGGGCCACGTCGTGGCCCGAGGCCACGTTGTAGGACTCGCCGGGTCGACCCCATTCGCTCAACAGTCGGTAGGCCCGGACGACGTCGCGCACGTCGCTGAAATCTCGACGCGTACTGAGGTCGCCCACGAAGATGAAGTGGCGACCCTCGGCGCTAGCGTCGAAGAGTCGTCGCACCAATGCCGGCACGACGAACGAAGTGGACTGTCCGGGTCCGATGTGGTTGAACGGTCGGGCGATCACGACACTCTGGTGTCGCGACCTCACCGCCTCACGGGCCACGAGTTCAGCCTCGAGCTTGCTGGTGGAATAGGGATTGGCCGGTACCGTGGGCGCCGTTTCGCTGAGGGGTAGGTCCTCCTCGCGCACGATGCCGTAGACCTCGGCGGAACTCACGAGCATCACGCGCGCCTCGGGCACGACTTCGTGCGCGGCGTCGAGCACGTGGGCGGTGCCCAGAACGTTCACGCGTGTGTACTCGTTGGGCTGCGACCACGAATCAGCCACGCTGGTCATGGCCGCCAAGTGGTAGATCACCTCGGGACGCGACTCGCTCAACGCGGCCGCGACGGCGGACCGATCGGTGACGTCGCACTCTCGATCGGCCACGACGACCTCGTCACCCGCGTCGATCAAGTGATGCGCCAAGTGACCACCAACGAATCCCTGGCCTCCGGTAATAAAAGCGCGCACGTCACTCTCCTCGTGCAAGATGGTAGGCGACGAGATGCTGATCGACGCAACGCTCCCAAGTGAACGTCTCGGCCCGATCGCGCCCCACCCGGGCGATGACGGCGCGCTCCTCGGGCGTCTGGCTGAGCAAACCAATCAGCGTGCTCGCTAAGTCTGGTGCCGATCCGACTGTCGTCAAGGTCGCAGCGGGTCCGGCCACCTCTTGCATCACGGTGTCGCGCGAAGTCACCACCGGCACGCCGCAGGCCAGCGCTTCGAGAACCGGGAGACCGAATCCCTCGCCCCGCGAGGGATAGACCGCGGCCTTGGACTGGCGCAGCAACGGGGCCAGGGCCTCGTCGGGCACGAATCCGAGGCGGCGGATCCGTCCGGCCGCCGGGTGCGTCGACAGATGCGCCTCCACTTGCTCGACGCCCCAGCCGTGTTGACCGGCCAACCACAGTTCGACCTCGGGGTCCTCCTGGGCCACGTCAACGAAAGCGTCGAGGAGGACGTCAATACCCTTACGGGGTTCGAAGGTGCCCACGAACAGGAAATACGTCGTCGGCGTCAACAAGTTGTGACGTTCTAAGACGTCCTCGTCACCCCCGGCGTCAAGGTTAAATCGCCGCAGGTCGACGCCGAGGGGGGCCACGATCACCGGGGCGTGCCCCACGAGGAGTTCGTCGATGAGGCGCGCGGTGTACTCACTCACCGAGATGATCGCCCGAGCGTGCGACGCCGCGTAGGTGATGGCGCGGTGAAAGAACGCGACCTTGGCGCGCTCGTGCCATTCGGGGTTCGTGAAGAAGGTCATGTCGTGGATGGTCACGACACTGGGCGTGGTGCCGCGGCGCGGCATCGTGTAGTGAGGCCCGTGCCACACGTCGGCCGAGCGCGCGACGTCGGACGTCCCGAGCAGTGTCGCCTCGTAGAGCAGTCGCGACACTCGCGCGCGCGGCACTCGCGGCGCCACGCGGGCGTCCGGCGAGTATTCGCGCCATCGTTGATCGTCACCGCGGCGCGTCACGAGGGTCGTGTCGAGCCCGCGTCCCGGTAGGCGTCGCGCCAATTCGAACACGTAACGTCCGGCACCCGCGGCCTGGACCGGGACCGCCGAGGTGTCCAGGGTGATCCTCACAGCCAGGCCTTGAGGTGGTCGAGGGCGCAGTTGTGCCAGGTCATTTCCGCCACCGACGCTCGGCGACGTTCGCGACTCAAGGGATCGTCACCTTGATCCAGGACCGCGATCAAACCTTCGACGATGGACTCTTCGACTAACGGGTCTACGAGCACCGCTTCGGCGTTGCCCTCGATACTGGGACAATTGCGCGACGCCACCACGCGCGATCCGGCGTGCAGCGCCTCGACAGGGGGAAGGCCCCACCCCTCGGCGCGCGGCACGTACGCGCACACCGTGGCGTCGCGGTACAGACCAAGGAGGAGCGAACGGTCCACTAAGCCGAGGATCACCGCGTCGGCGGTGTCGACTTGACCCCAGCCCGTGGGACCCGCCAGCACCAGGGGACCCAACTCGGGTTGAATGCGGCGCGCCGCGCGATGCGCGTGCACTAAACGCTCGACGTTCTTGCGCGGTTCGCGCGTTCCGGCGTAGAAGGTAAAGGGGCCCTGCACGCCGTGACCCAACAGCGCCACGCGCACCTGTTCACGGTCGGCCGCGGCGACCACCGTGTCGTCCACTCCCAGGCGCGCGAAGCGGATCCGGTCCGGATCGATACCGATCTGAAAGAGCCGCACGCCCAGACGCGGCGAGGTGGTGATGATGCGCAAGTGCTCAGCGCGCAACAAGAACTGTAGACGCGCTTCGTGAAATCGGATGCCGTTCGGCGTCGACGAGTCGGGTTCGTCGCGCCACAACAAGTCGTGCATCGTCACCGAGTGCACGGCGCGCGCCGCGCCCCCGCCGAAGGGTCCCGCGACCGACGTCGCATGTACAACGTTGGCGTCGCCAGGGACGCCAAAGGCGTAGTGGGGCCACAGCTGCGTCAAGAGGCGAAGTGAAAGGGGTGTCGTCGCGATCTCGATGCCGAGTTGACGCACGGCGGGTGGTCGCGAGCGCGGTCCCACGCCAATAATCTCGAGACCTTCGCCCACGGTGAGCAGCCCCTCGACCAACCCGCGGACGTACGAGCCGATGCCCCCTGGCTGGGGTCGATAGAGCTGATCAACGCTCAAGACGATACGGCGCGTCACACGGAACTCCGTTGCGCAACGTCGGCGTACAACGCGGCGTAGACCGACGCCACGTTCCACGGCGAGAAGTCCGCGGCACGCGCGCGACCGGCCGCGATGAGGATCGCCCGACGCGAGTCGTTCGTCCACAGATCTTCGAGAGTCACCACGGCCTCGTCATTGTGGTGCAAGAGGGCGGCCGCTCCGTTCAGGAGTTCGCGATTGATATCGGTCGCCAGCGCTACGGTCGGCACCTCGGCGGCGAGGGCCGCCACGGCGAATGAAGGAAACCGGGCCCCGTCCGAGATGTGCACGACGCAACGCGCCTGGGCCAAGGCGCTCGCGGAATTGCGCCGTTCCACGATGGCGGCGGTGATCCCCGACGCGCGCAGCCGCTGGCCCACCGTCGTGCTGGCCACGACGATCAACTGCGCGTCGTGTCGATGCACGAAGGATTGCAAGTCCTTGGCGAGGGCGTCGAATCGCTCCGCGAGCCCCGTCACGCTGACCACTAGCGCCGTGCCAGAGCGGGTAACGTCGACGTGACCCACGGGCGGTCGAACGACGACGATCTCCGCGCGTTCGAGATTGAGCGCCGCCATCACTTCGTGTCGCGCGGCGCGACTCGAGACGACCAGCACCGCCCCCCGGCCCACGGCGCGCTGCAACTGGACTACGCGCTGATGCGTTCGTTCCTCGCTGCGCAAAGGACGTAGGTCGTCCACCGTGATCAACAACGGCACGTTCTTCGTGGGCGGCGTCGCCGGACCAGCCACGTGGACCACGTCGACCGGTGCCAACATCGTGTCGATGGACCGACCGCGACTGCGTCGCCACCACGGGATCCAAAAACTGCGCAACGCCAATCGCGCCTCGTCACTCGCCGCGCGTCGCGACGACGTGCGAAAGCGCACGAGCGCCAGGTCACCGCGCTCACTCAGCGCCGTCGCCAGGTCCTGCATTGAGTTGTTCATCGACTCGAGCGATCCATCCAGATCCAGACCCACGCGCACCATGGCGCCACTCACGAGGTCGTGGCCCACTGGCGCACGCGCGTAGTCCACGCGGGCCAAAATTCGTTGGCCCACGCGCCAAACTCCACGGTGCTCGTGGCCACGAGGACGAGACCCTCGTCGGCGTTGATCAACACCATTGCGCCGCTGCGGCCGAAGTGCCCGAAGGACGACGGTGGCCACTCGCCCATCCAGTGCGACTTCTCGCCGCGCACTTCGGGACCGAGTCCCCAGGGACACGGGTTGAAGCGACCCCATCCCGGGACGACGCCACTGAGTTCGGGTAAAAATGCCTGCACGGTTCGATCGCGTCGCGACACCGGAATGAGCGACGGCGTCACCCACTGGCGAGCGAACGTCGCCAAATCTTTCGTCGAACCCTCGAGACCTTCTGAGGCGCGCCCGACCAGACGCGTCGAGTGCAACTCGAGCGGCTGAGCCAAGCGGGTGGCCAGCCACGTCGCCACGTCGGTGCCGCCCGCGAGGTACTGCGCGGCGAGGTCCACGCCGTAGTTGGAGTACACGCGTTTGCGACCCGGTGCGCTCGTCTGATCAGCCGACTCGAAACCTAGGCCGCTCGAATGAGAGAGGAGGTGCGCCAGCGTCGAGCCCGCGGGTCCTACCGGGTCGTCGAGCGTCGCGCGACCTGCCTCGACGTCGATCGCCGCGCACAGGCCCGTCACCAATTTGGTCACCGACGCCCAAGGTCGGATGTCGTCGAGGTCACCGCACGTCGCCAGCGTCCGCCATTCGCCACCGCGCCACGCCGACAGCACCACAGCCGGCTCGCCCGGCCAACCGACTGCGAGCAACGACGGGTCCACAGCATTCGATGATACCGAAGCGACCTAAAGTCTCCGGGGTGATCACTGTTCTGAGCGGCGGCGTCGGCGCCGCACGTCTGTTGGGAGCGCTACGTCGCCACGACGCGCTGGTCGAGTTGAGCGCGGTCGTCAACGTGGGCGACGATCTCGTCATGCACGGACTGACCATCTGTCCTGACCTCGACACCATCATGTACACCCTGGCGGGTGCCAATAACGTTGAGTTAGGTTGGGGTCTCGCCGGAGAGTCTTGGCGCGTCATGGACCAACTCGGCCACCTCGGCGGCGAGAACTGGTTCGCACTGGGTGACCTCGACCTCTCGACGCACCTCTATCGCTCTCAACGTCTCAGTCAGGGAGCCACCAAGACGGAGGTCAGCCGCGAACTCGCGTCGAAGTTCGGACTCGACGTCGAGCTCCTCCCGGTCAGTGATGACGTCGTCGCAACCGAGTTCGACACCGACGTCGGCGCACTGAGTTTCCAGGAATACTTCGTGCAACACCACCACGACGTCGCCGTCAGCGCCATTCGCATACGCGGGGCCAAGAGCGCACGCCTCAGCGACGAGGCGCGTCACGCTCTAGAGACCAGTGAGCGCATCGTCATCGCCCCGTCCAATCCTCTGATCTCCATTGATCCCATCCTGCAGGTGCCCGGTGTGCGTGACATCCTCGCGCGCCGTCGCGCCGACGTCGTCGCGGTGTCGCCTCTCGTCGGGGGCGCCGCGCTGAAGGGACCCGCGGATCGACTGATGCGCGAACTCGGTCACGACGTCAACGCAGTGGGTGTCGCGCGCTTCTACCAGGGACTCGTGGGCACGATGATCATCGACGTCCTCGACGCCGACCAGGCCGACGCCGTCGCCGACACCGGCTGTGACGTGCGCGTGACGACCACCGTGATGAGTGACGAGTCGCACGCGCGGGCCCTCGCCGAGGCGGTGCGCACTTGAACGAACTTCGCATCTTCGCCCTCGAGGGAGTGGGCGAGGTGGGACGTGGCGACGACCTCGTCGCATTATTCCTCGCCGCCCTCGACGCGAGCTCGCACGAACTGGCGCATCACGACGTGATCATTGTCACCAGCAAAGTCGTCTCGAAATCCGAGGGGCGCGTGGTGCCCTTTGACGGCACTGACGAGCATCGTGAGCAACTTATCGCTCAAGAGTCCGCCAGGGTTCTGCGCCGTCGCGGGCCGTTGCGGATCACCGAGACGACTCACGGCTTCGTCAACGCCAACGCGGGCATCGATCACTCCAATACCGCCGAGGGGACCGCCGTCTTGTTGCCCAAGGACCCGGACCGCTCGGCGCGCCGTTTTCGCGCGGACGTCGCGCGACGTCGCGGCGTCGAAGTGGGCGTCATCGTGACGGACACGTTCGGACGAACGTGGCGAAACGGAGTGACCGACATCGCGCTCGGGAGCGCGGGCGTCGTGCCCATCCTCGATCTGCGCGGAACGACGGACGCCATGGGTCGAATTCTCGAAGTCACCGAAGTAGCGATCGTCGACGAGATCGCCGCCGCCGCGAACCTAGCTCTGGCCAAAGACGCCGGCACACCCTTTGGCGTCGTACGAGGACTTTCAGAGCATTTCTTTGGCGAGGGGTCGGTGGCCGAGCACGTCGTGCGCGCTCCGCACGGCGACCTCTTTCGCTAGTTCAGATACCGCCGAGGTACACTTCGCCCGACAATTCGGAGCCGTCGGCGACGGTCACTTCGGCACCCACGACGCAGGTCGGCCCGAGGATCGACGCCGAACCCACCACCGCGCGCGGTCCGATGATCGAGGAAGTGATTCGCACGTTGTCGCCAATGTACGCGCCGGGCATGAGGATCACTCCGTCCAGCACGACGTTCTCGCCCACCACGCAGTCGCGGTCCACCACGGTGTTGTCGAGGCGCGCACTGGCGGCCACGCGACTCGTCTCGTGACACCACGTGGTGCCCACCAGATCCTTCACGATCCGGTCGGAGTCGCGGCCGTTCAAGACATCGATGTTGGCCTGCAAGAACGTGCGTGGGGTCCCGGTATCGAGCCAATACGCGTGATCGGCCATGGCGTACAGCACACCGTCGGCCGCGAGGGTGGGGAACGTCTCGCGCTCGACGCTGACCTTTCGTCCGGGCGCAATGCGCTCCAAGACAGAAGGCTCAAAGACGTAGGTTCCGGCGTTGATCAGGTTGGTCGGCGCATCTTCTCGGGTCGGCTTCTCGATGAAGGCGCGCACCAGACCGTCTTCGTTGGTGACGACGACGCCAAAGCGCGAGGGGTCGTCCACTGGGTGCAGCGCAATCGTGCCCTGCGCCCCGCGACTGCGGTGAAAGGCCACCAGAGACGTCACGTCGAGGTCGGTCAACACGTCGCCGTTGACCACGAGAAACGTGTCGTCGACGCCGACGTAGTCGGCGGCGAACTTGATGGCACCGGCCGTGTCGAGGGGTTCGGGTTCCACCGCGTAGGAGATCTTCACGCCGGCGATGGAACCGTCCGGGTAGGACTCAATGAAGTGATGGGGAAGGTACCCGAGCGACAAGACCACCTCGGTGATGCCGTGCTGAGACAGAGATTCGAACACACACTCAATCATCGGCACACCGACGAGGGGCAGCATCTGCTTGGGCATCTCGTACGTGAGCGGCCGCAGCCGAGTCCCCTGACCGCCGACCAGGATTATTGACTTCAAACTCAGCCCTTCGCGGTCGTGGTGGTCGTTGCCTTCGTCGTCGTCGTGGTGGTGGGAGTTGCCGCAGTCGTGGTGGTCACGCCCGCCGTGGTGGTGGTGGTGGTGGTCGTCGAGAGCGATGCTTCGTAACTCACCATGGAGTTCACCGTAGTTGCACTCGGTGCGGTGGGAACCACGCCCTTGGGGTCAAAGGACATCGTGACGCGTAGGTATTGCGCCAACTTGATCGCCCCGGGGTTCGTGGTGATTTTGGGGGTCTTTTGACTGAACGATGTCCAGTACGCGTACTCGACCTGTCCCACCTTCTTGGGGTACTTCGATGATGACGGGCACTGCTCGCCATTGCGATACGTGGTCGAGGCGTTGGCAACACCCGCGGCGGAAGGAATTGCGAGTTCGCTCGAACTCAGGATCAAGCCCGGGAATTCGACGCCAAACTGTGCGAGGGTCGCGTTCTTGCCGGAGTCGGCCGCGTTCACCGGGGTGATCTGCATGACGTTGTCACTCAGGATCTTGAGGCCACCTGAGATGTTGGGATCGGTCTTGAGGTACGGCAGGGTCTCGCCACAGGCCTCGACCGAGACGGCCGCGAACCACGTGGTGCCCACGGTTGGTGGGGTTCCGGCGGCGGCCGACGCCGGGTGCTGGTAGTCGTAGCGCGCCAGCACCGTGGTCGCCAGGCCCAGTATCACGATGACGATCAAGATGCCGTAGTAATTGCTCGGACGCGTCTTCTTGTACGCCTTGCCCCCACCGGAAGATCCAACCCGACTTACCCATTTACCTGTTGTGCTCTTAGCCACGGAGGCAACGCTACTAAAGAATCAACACCCCCCAATCAGGCGGGTGAGGGAATGGCGAAAATCTCGGAGTTTCGCTCGGCGCTGGCTCCGGCCCTCAACGCCAGATGTCGCCGTAGTGCCCTCGGTAGAATGTGGCATGCGCCTGGTGTCGTGGAACGTCAATGGAATCCGTGCGGTACAGCGAAAAGGGCTCTTCGATCCTTTCGTCGCCGCCCTCACGCCCGACGTGATCTGCCTGCAAGAGACCAAAGCCGAACAACACCAGCACGAGTGCGATCTCGCGGGATACGAGGAGTATTGGCATTCGGCCACGAAGAAGGGCTACTCCGGTACCGCCATCTTCTCTCGCACGACTCCCCTGTCGGTTACCACCGGTCTTCCCGCCTCGCTGGTGAAGAAATACTCGCTGGGCGAGGACTCTTTCGGCGATCCCAACGACGAGGGGCGAACCATGACTGCGGAATTCGAGCACTTCTATCTCGTCAACGTCTACACCCCCAACGCCAAGGGCGACCTCAGTCGACTGCGCCTGCGTAACGAGCAATGGGACCCGGCGTTCCTCGCCTACCTGCGCGCGCTCCAAAAGAAGAAGCCCGTTGCGATTTGCGGTGACATGAACGTGGCCCACACCACCGACGACATCGCCAATCCCAAGTCCAACGTCGGCAAGGCGGGCTTCACCAACGAGGAACGTCAACGTTTCGGTGAACTCCTCGCCGGCGGTTTCGTCGACTCCTTTCGTCTCTTCACCCAGGGCAACGGCCACTACACGTGGTGGTCGAACTTCTCGGCCGCGCGTGAGCGAAACGTCGGGTGGCGTATCGACTACTTCTTGGTGTCCCAGGACCTCGTGAATCGGGTCACGAAGGCTGAAATCCACGCCGAACTAATGGGGTCGGATCATTGTCCGGTGTCGATCACCCTCGACTGCTAATCGAGGCGCCCTGAGGAACGTGACGCGCTGTTGAGCTTGAATAGCGCTCCGCTCGGGTCGCTCGCAGTGGCGATGAGACCGTAGGGCGACTCCATCTCGTCGTCGATCACGGTACCGCCCAACTTCTTCACGCGCGCGAGGGCGTCGGTGATGTCGTCGACGTACCAGTAGGTGAGCCAGCGCGAACCTTCGCCTTCGCCCAGATCGGTACCGGCGTCGAGAATTCCAGCCACCTGCTCGCCGCCTGACGTCAATGTCGTGTATCGAAATTCGTCGCCGTCGGCCACGACCTCGGTGCCGAGGTGAAAGACGCGCGTATAGAAGTCGACGGCCTTGTGGTAGTCACGCGTGTGCAATTCGAACCACGCCGGCGAACCGTGTTCGCCCATGGTCGTGAAGCCCTGGAACGCGACGGGTTGCCAGGCGCCGAGCGGCGCACCCGTCGCGTCGTCGAGCACGGTCTGGATTCCTAGGTCCGCCACCGGTTCGGGGGGAAAGACGAAATGCGCGCCCGCCGACTCGCCCAGCGCCACCGTCTGGTTGATGTCCGAGGTGTTGAGGTAGATCTTCCAGGTGTTGTCAGCGGCCATCTCACCCATGTCGCCCATGCCCCCGGCGACGGGGACACCGTCGCGCGTAAACATGAAGTACCCACCGAACTGCTCATTCGGCTCCTCCGCCTCCCACCCGAAGAGTTCTGCGTAGAAGTGTCGACTCGACTCGACGTCGCTCGTCCATAGGTCAATCCAACACGGGGCCCCTTCGGGAGCATTCTCTCGTTGTGTCATGTCGCTCCTCCTCGCTCGAGGGATCAAAATGACGATCCTGAGGCGACTCTAGGCCAGCCTCGCGCGCGGCGCCAGTGGTGCAGTCACTTTAAAACACCGCGTCGCGACGCGCGAGTGACGGATCCGCGAACGACGTGTCGTCACGCAGGGCGTCGCAACATCACTCATCGAAAGCGATCGAGATCGCCTATCGCCAGAACCGCAGGAGCTAAGAATTTCTCTCTACAAATTTACTTTGCGGCGACGAACGTCCCTCGGCCAATCGTCGCGTGGTAGGGGCGGAGGGACTCGAACCCTCACTGGAGGCGGTTTAAGCGCCTTGCCTCTGCCAATTGGGCTACGCCCCCACGCGCGGTTGCGACACCTAACGCTAACCCATCAATTCGGGCACAAATATACAAGTCCCCTAAAGGTCGTCACTAGAATCGTGCAATGTATTCCGTGCGTCGTCGGGGCACGTCTCCCTTCCTTGCTCTCCTAGCGAGTTGTGCCGTCATCGTCCTAGCCACGGTGATGCCCCTTGACGCGCCCCCGAGCGGCGCCCAGAGCATCGCTCAGACCAAGGCCGAGATCGCCAACTTGTCGGCCCAGTTGGCACGGCAAGAAAAATCGAGCGAAGTGACGGCGAACGCCTTCGACGCCGCGAAGTCCGAACTCAGCACGTTGACCTCCAACGTCATCACCCTGCAACACCGCGAAGTCGCCACCCGCGTCGCTCTCGCGACGACCACGCACTCGATGGTGCACGCCGTCCTACAGTCCTACGTCTTTGACACGTCGGCCACCCTGACGGTCGCCGTCTTCAACCAGGACGTAACTTCGTCGGACGCCCGCTCGGTGTACCAGGGTCTGGTCGATTCCAACCTCGGTAAGCTGCGCGTCAAACTCGACCGCCAACGAGCCTCACTCTTTTCGACGATCACACTGGTCGCCCAGCAGCGCCTGCAGGCGAGCGCGCAGACCGCGAACTTGCAAAGCCTCCTCGGGCGCAACATTGCCGCGTCGGACCAGACCCGCAGCACCCTGACTGTCGTGACGGCCGCCCTCAAGACACAGATCATCGCCTACGAGGTGAACGCGGGTGCCGTCGCGGCACGCTCGCGCGATACCGCGGCCGAGTCCTCCGCGGTCGCCGCCGCGTCCGAAGTCGGTGGCCAACAAGCCGCCAACCAAGTTCTGGCCGCCATCTCCGCCAACACCCCCCCGGTCATCACCTCCACCGTCTCAGGTTCGCCGGCCGGATCGGCCGCCGGTGAACTCGCCGTGAGTTACGCCGAAAAAGAAGAAGGCGTGCCCTACGTCTGGGGCGGCGAGACACCCGGCGTCGGTTTCGACTGCTCGGGCCTGGTCCAGTGGGCCTGGGCCCAGGCGGGGTACTCCATGCCGCGCACCACCGAGGAACAGTGGGCCGCTTTGCCCCACGTCGCCCTCAACGCCCTGCAACCCGGCGACTTGCTGTACTACTACAACCTCGACGGAGACAACCTCGTCGACCACGTCGTGATGTACGTCGGCAGTGGCACCTTCGGCACCAACACCATCATCGCGGCACCCTACACCGGAACCAACGTGGGACTTGCACCCATCTTCACCTTCGGGCTCATCGGCGCGGCTCGACCCTAATCCTGTGGCCTCACCCACGCAGTCCCTCATCGTTCCGGCCTATAACGAGGCTCCGCGGCTCGCCTCAGGATTCGAACGGCTGCGTCCCACGCTCGAGATTCTCGGCACCGATCGCACCGAAATCGTCATGGTCGACGACGGTTCGACCGACGCCACCATGCGCATCGCGCACGAGGTCTACGGCCACCTAGAGCATTTTCGTCTCGTCCAGCACCCCGAAAACCGGGGCAAGGGGGCGGCGGTGCGCACGGGACTCGCGCACGCGCGCGGCGCCAAGGTCATCGTGAGCGACGCGGACATGTCGATCCGGCCCGAACACTTCGTGAACATCATGGATGCTCTCTCTCGCGCGCCGATGGCCCCGGGTTCGCGGGCACTGAACGGCAAAATCGAATACGCGACGCTCACGCGCACAATCTCGGGCAGCGTCTTTCACGCCATCGTGCGCCACTACACCAAGACAACGATTCGCGACACGCAGTGCGGCTGCAAGGGCTTTCAACTGGCCCCCGGACGACTCCTCGCCCTGCTCGGCTTCGTCTCCGGATTCGCCTACGACGTGGAATTGTTCTACTTGGCGCGACTCCTCGACTTTGAGATCGAGCCCGTGGCGGTGACCTGGGACGACATCGGAGGCTCCAAGGTGAGCATCCTCAACTCCAAGAGCACGCTCTTGGAGGACCTGCGCAACATCCCGCGCACCCGTTACGAGTGTCCCGTCGTCGCTCTGGAGGCCGACGCGAGTCTCGAGGACGTGCGCCGCAGCGCCGTCGACGCGCGCGCTGCGGGCCTGGTGCTCGCGCGCGGTGACGGCGACGCGTTGGTGGTCATGCCGCGCGACGGCGCCGTCACGGCCGTGGGCATCGCCCAGGCGCTCGGTGGCAGTGTGCGCACGGCGTCGCTCGACGAATTACGCGGACGACGCCTCGAGGCGGTATAGGTCCGTCTCAGTCGGTACGCGGCAAGAGCCAGTCGGCGACGAGTTGGGGCGCGCGGTCGGACCATTCCTCCGCGGTGATCGCGTAGTGCGCGTGGTCCTCCCAGGCACCGTCAATCTCTAAGTAGCGCTCCGCGATCCCCTCGAAGCGAAGTCCGAGCTTCTCCACCACGCGTCGTGACGGAGCATTGCGAGGAATGATATTGATCTCGACCCGGTGCAGGCGCAGCGTGTCGAAGGCGTACTGCAATACCGTCACCACCGACTCGGGCATCAGGCCCAAGCCCGCCACCGCCTGGTCGATCCAGTACCCGACGAAGGCCGACTGTAACGGCCCGCGCTGGATCGACGAGAGGGTGATTTCGCCGACGAAGCGACCTTCGAAGAAGATCCCAAAGCCAAAACCCGACCCCATCTGACGTTCGCGTTCTCGTATCGCGCAGCGACTCGAGAAACTGCGCTCGTCTTCGGCCAGGTGCGCGGCGTGGGCCGATCGCGGTTCCCACTTGACCAACCACTCGTGACAGCGCCGACGCACTTCGAGCCACCCGTCGTAGTCCGCGTCGCCGAGGGTACGCAACACTACGCGCCGACCGTGCAAGTTGATCGGCGCGTGAACGGCGCTACGGGTCGTCACTATGAGCTCATCCTCACTACTCCATCGTTACAGGTTCGTCGCGGGTACGCACACTAGAGGAGAGATGCCGCCACGCCGTCCATAATGTCGTCCTCGGAACTCAACAGCTCGTCAACACCGAACCGGCCCATGACCGCCTCGAGGATGAACAAGCCCGCCACCAAAACGTCCTCACGCCCCGCGACCATACCGGGCAGTTCCAGTCGCTGCGCGGGGGTGAGAGATCCCAGTCGACGTCGCCAGTCCACGACGGTCTGGCGCGATAGGTGCCGGTGGTGGACCGCGCCCCGGTCGTAGAGGCGCAGACCAGCGTCGAGCTGCGCCAGGGTCGCTACCGTGCCCGCCACACCGACGAGGCGCACCGCTCCCACCAATCTTGAGAACTCCGGCCGCGCCGCGAACGCACGGTCGAGCTCGCCCGCGATCATCTCGCGCGCCGCACTCTCGGCCGCAGCCGTAACGACGCCGGAGCCGAGTGCTCGCTCGGTGACGCGCACGCAGCCGAGTTGCATCGAATAACTCCGCAAGGCCTCGTTGACGCGCACCGCTAACTCGGTCGATCCGCCCCCGATGTCGACGATCAGCGTGGGTCGCGCATCCGGTGCCAAGTCGTGCGTCGCTCCAGCGTACGAGAACGTGGCCTCTTCGTTGCCGCCCAACAGACGTGCCTCGACACCGGTGATCTCCGCCGCTCGCTGCAAGAACTCGGCGCCGTTGGCGGCGTCGCGCACCGCGGACGTCGCGACCAACAGGCCGCGCTCGACGTGGTGCTCGTCCATCAACTGGCGATACTGCGTGAGGACCGCGTAGCTACGTTCGAGTGCGGGGGGGGTCAAGTTGCCCGAGGCGTCCACGCCTTGTGAGAGGCGCGTGATGCGCATTTCGCGCGCGAGCGTTGCGCCGTCGGGTGCCGCGATGAGTAGGCGCGTCGAGTTCGACCCGCAGTCCAAGACGGCGACGTTAGACGCCACGGACGTCGACGATCGTCACGTCCGGTAGCGTCACCTCGTGCGCGACGAGCTGGCCCACGGGATCGTCGTGGCCAGCCAGGTAATTCGCCAGGTGAGCGTGCAGACACTTCACTCCCACACGCGTGCCGCCCACTCCCCCGCTAGCCGCAATGGCGTCGGTACGGACGGTGGCCGCCTCACGACGACGGCGATAGTCGTCGTGCGTGCGCACCAGCTCTTGGGGATCGACCAGTGCTTCGAAGCGGTGCACGCCGCTCGCCCCTTCAACGCGACTGACCGCCTCGTTGAGTTCGGCGTCGACCAACCAGTACAGCGTCGGCATGGGCGTGCCGTCACGCAAGTGCGGCTCGTTCTCGATCACGACGGGACGTCCGTCACGGCGTCGCACGACCACCGCGCAACGACCCGCCAACGGGCGACCCACCAATGCTTCGATGATGTCGAGGTCCTCGCGCGACGCGTCGGGAAAACTCAACGCCAGAACTCAATGGTGCGCACGAAGCGCGACACGAATCCGTGCACGAGCGACGTCGAACGATTCGACGTCGCGGTCGCGGTCGCGGTGGGCGTCAAGTTCACCAAGGGTGCGAAACCAGGATCGTTCGAGTTCTCCGCCACGTAGCCCGCGCCGTTACCTGGGAGGACTTGGATGAGGCGCTGACCCGGTTGGACGAGTTGGTACTGCTCGCGTGCCAGCGCGATCGCGGCGGCTTCGGTGGAGACCGCCTTCGCCTGCTGCGTCAAGGCGCTCGACTGACGACCGATCTGGGCGATTTGGCTGGACGCCGCGTTGAGGGCCTGTTGCTGACGCCACAACGTCTGGAAGGGGAAGGCCACCACCACGATCGAGATCGCGGCGAGTACCGACAGGGGGAGAACCCACCGTGGGTACCGCGTCTGATTACTTCGAATAACTGACACCTGCCGCCCCCGACAACGACGTGGCCCCGAGAAAACGAGCCGAATCTCCGAGCTGTTCTTCCAGTCTCAGTAGTTGATTGTACTTCGCGACCCGGTCCGAACGCGCCGGTGCGCCAGTTTTAATCTGACCGGCGTTCGTCGCCACAGCCAGGTCGGCAATGGTGACGTCTTCGGTTTCGCCCGAACGGTGCGAGATGACGGTGCTGTACCGGTGCAACGTGGCCAGGCGCACGGTGTCGAGCGTCTCGGTCAGCGTGCCGATCTGGTTGAGTTTGATGAGAATCGAATTGGCGACGCCGCGGTCAATACCCTTTTGCAGCAATTCGACGTTAGTGACGAACAAGTCGTCGCCGACGAGTTGAATACGCTGTCCGAGCTTCGCAGTCAGCGCCGCCCAACCGTCCCAGTCTTCTTCGGCGAGACCGTCTTCGATCGAAACGATGGGGTAGCGGTCACACAGATCCGCCCAGTAGTCCACCATTTCGAGACTCGAGAGCACGCGACCCTCGCCGTCGAGGTGGTACGACCCGTCGCGGTAGATCTCGCTGGCCGCCGGGTCGAGCGCGATTGCGATGTCGTGACCCGGGGTGCGCCCCGTCGATTCGATCGCCTCCATCAAAACCTTGACCGCGGTCTCGTTGTCCGGCAAGTCCGGCGCGAAGCCACCCTCGTCGCCCACTGACGTCGATAGTCCACGCTTGGCGAGGACTGCCTTTAGGGCGTGATACGTCTCGGTGCCCCACTGCAGCGCCTCGGAGAAGGTGGCGGCGCCGATGGGCATCACCATGAATTCTTGGAAGTCGATGGAGTTCTTCGCGTGCACGCCCCCGTTGACGACGTTGAGCATCGGTACGGGCAACACGTGGGCGTTCACTCCGCCCACGTAACTGTAGAGAGGGAGCTCGCACTCCATCGCGGCGGCCTTGGCGACCGCGAGCGAGACGGCGAGGATGGCGTTGGCCCCGAGTCGACCCTTGTTAGGGGTTCCGTCGAGATCGATCATGGCGTAGTCGACCGCGCGCTGGTCTTCGGCGTCGTACCCTTCGAGAGCGTCGTGAATCTCGGTATTGACGTAGGCGACCGCCTGGCGTACGCCCTTGCCGCCCCATTCATCGCCGCCGTCGCGTAGTTCGACCGCTTCGTGGATGCCCGTCGAGGCGCCCGAAGGCGACACGGCGCGACCGAAGGCTCCGGACTCGAGGTGGACTTCGGCTTCCACGGTGGGGTTTCCGCGGGAATCAAGGATCTGTCGGCCCAGGACAACTTCAATCGCGCTCATGGCGTTTCTCCTTCGAATCTTCGCCTTTAAGGCTACTCGGCGACCTTGGATGGGTCCGATTGGTCGGCCTCGATACCACGTATCTCATCACGCACTACGAGAACCTGCGCACGCAGGAGCGACTCCAAGTCCACGCCGAGGATCGCGGCGCACGCACTCACCGCGACGATCGCGTCGCGCAACGACGACTGCATCTGCGACGTCGCTTCATGATCGGTCGCGTCGTCGCCGAGGGGTGTCAGCGAGGACACCGCATCGCTCAGGTGCGCCACGTGCTCGCGCGCGGTGGGCGGCACGTGAAGGGCTCGCGCCTTCGTCAGGATTTTGGCGTGCAGCGAGAGCGCGGGGAGTTGCCACGCAATGCCGTCGAGCACACTGGTGCGACCCTTCTCCACCTTCTTCAACACTTCCCAGCGCTGAGCGACCTCAGCGGCGTCAGCGACCACCACGTCGCCAAAGACGTGGGGATGTCGATGCGTCAACTTGTCGCGTTCGGCATCGGCGATGGTCGCTAAGTTGAAGCGACCTTCCTCGTCGCCGAGCTCGGCGTGAAACAACACCTGAAACAACAAGTCGCCGAGTTCCTCTTCGGCGTGCGCCACTAGTCCCTCGTCGTCCTCGCCCGCATCAATCATGGCGGCGAGGGCCTCCAGGGCGTCCAGGGCTTCGTAGGTCTCTTCGACCAGGTGGCGCGTTAACGACGCGTGGGTCTGTTCCTGGTCCCAGGGGCACTCCGCGCGTAGACGCCGGGTGAAACTCACCAGATCAGCCATCGCGTCGCCCGCGCCGCGTAGTCCCGCGACGTAGAGCGAGGTCAGATGATCGGCGTCGGAGAAACTAGCCAGTTCGCGCGCCTCGAGCGTCACGATGCGCTCATCGGCGAGCCCCACGTGGTGCAGCACCTCAACCGGGGTGTGTGCGGGTATTCGATCGGCGACGGTGGCGAGCACCTCGGGTGAGTAGGTCTGAAGGATGAGAAGCGGCCCGGGTCCGCGAAATGGTTCGATCGAGTCGAGCGCGTCGAGGATACGAAGTCCACTCGCCATCGGATCCACGCCCAGTGCCGCGCACGCCACGTCGATCACCGAGACGGCCGGTTCGCACACCACATCCACCTCGCCACGTTCGCGCAGCAGTTCAACGGTACGTTCGGCGACGACCGGTGACCCCGGGACGGCGTAGACGACTTCGCCGTCGCGCGACGTAACGGCCAAGGACACGAGGTCGTCGACGATGCGCGCGTACAGCTCCTCGAAGGAGTCGGCACTCTCGTACCATTCGTCGTAACTCTCAAGGTCGAAGGCTGAGGCGGCAGGGTGCACCCGGGTACGCAGACGGGCCACGGGAGCGTCGCGAAGTAACGCGATCGTCCCCGCAGTGAGGTGGCGCGCATCACCCGGACCGAGCCCGACCACGCGAACGCGCGGTCGGTTCACTGGTAGGGCTGGGTTGCCACCGTCGTCAGATTCGCCTTGGACGTGGGCCCGGTGTCACCGGGGAGACCTGGCGCGAAGATAGCCGGACCACTCGAGGCGATGCCCCAATTACCGTACGACGGATTGACGACCACGGCGGCGGCGTAGAGCAAGTTGGCTTTCACTTGGTTGGCTCCAGTGGCGTTGGACGCCTGGATGTCATTGATGACGACGGGCTCAGCCGTGGCGAAGGGCGACACGGTTTCTTTGGTGGGCGCGACGAACAACGCGTACGTCGCGTTGTTGTAACTGATGCTGAGCGGGGTGGTCGGAAAATGGTTCAGCGCCGTCGTCGCCACGTCGGAGCGCACACCGGTGTACGACGACGAACTCGGAGCGTAGCATCCATAGACGCCGCCGCTAGCTGCCGAAGTATCCACCGAGTACTTCTTCGCGAGAGCCGCGACCGACATCCCCTGTTTTTGGGAGGCGGCGAACGCCGTCAGATTGGTGGGAGAGACCACGGCTACCGACACGCACAGGGTGTCGTAGCGCGAGAGGTGCGAGGTGTAGTACTGCTTGATCTTCGCCGCGGTCAAGGGAATCGTCGAATTCAACTTGCTCACCAGGTACACCGACGCGGCCTGGGCCTCGATCTGGGACTGACGCATTTCGGCGGGCATTTCCGCTAGCGCGGCGGTCGACGTCCCCGGGCAGGTCTGTGACGCCTGCGTGGCCGCGGCGGTGAGCTCGCCCTCGAGCGAGTTCGTCGCGCTCGCCAGGTCAGCCGCCGTGGGTTGGTAGTGGAGGAACTGC
>Ga0207933_1000765_pt1 | contig 28383 bp, 14 predicted proteins | sample NGESurdeep092012_4_FD_184488 | JGI IMG/M metagenome (GOLD analysis project Ga0207933, IMG submission 184488) | Arctic peat soil microbial communities from Barrow, Alaska - NGEE Surface sample F53-3 deep-092012 (SPAdes) | ecosystem: Environmental > Terrestrial > Soil > Wetlands > Peat ... | reverse complement strand
GTGATGCAGAGTTGCGCGTTGTGTGCGGAGAACTCAAAGTCGGCGGAGAGAAATGTGCATTGCCGCAGCTTCGGCTTCACATGCGGGAACTTCTGCGAGAAAGCCGCCAATGCCTCGAAAAGCCGGTCGTCGGGATAGATGCTGTCGACCGAAAGCCGAACCTCCGAAGCTCCGCCCGACGCGATCAGGCGAGCGCGCTTTTCAATCTCCTGGAAACCGGCGAGGTGGGACTCCGCGTCCGCAAGCAGCCCCCTGCCCACCTCGGTCAACTGCGCTTTCCTTCCATGAATCTCGAAAAGCTTTACTCCGAGCTGCTCTTGCAGCCGGCTGATCGCATAGCTGATGGTGGACTGGGACCGATTCAGCTTTCTGGCGGCCAGAGCAAATCCCCCCATCTGCACTACGGCTTGAAGAATTTCCCAGGCGTCCAGCGTCGTTTCCATGAATTCAGGCTACATCGAATAAATCGATATACCTGATGAAAAAATGCGACTATTCTTCGAGATTTTCTATAGGGTACGATGCGGCTGTTCGTTAAATTATGTTTTTTGCACTCTCAAAAAAAGCTTGGGTCGTCCCGATGACGGCAACCGGATTCGGACTCGCTTCCGCCAGGGCGGATTTGAGGAACAGACTGAGCGATGGAGAAAACCTTATGAAGAAACTTGCTGTCGCTTTGCTGCTGCTCTCGAGCTACTGCTACGCGCAAACCAAGGCCGAGTTCCAGCCCGCTTCCACCAACGTGTGGGGTGCGGAGTATCCCCGTGTGGACTCCGCCGGCCGGGCGCAATTCCGCCTCAAGTCCCCGAGCGCCACCGCCGTGAAGCTGAATTTCTGGAGCAATCCCAAGCTCGATATGGTGAAGGGGGCGGACGGAGTCTGGACCGTGACGACACCGCCGCTGGTTCCCGGTCTCCACTACTACAACTTCGACGTCGACGGCGTAAACACCAACGATCTCGGAAGCCACTCCTTCTTTGGCGGCGGCAGAGACGCCAGCGCCATCGAGATACCCGAACCGGGAGCAACATACTATCTGCCCCAGAATGTTCCCCATGGCGCAGTGCGCGAAATCTGGTACCTGTCCAAGGTCACGGGCACATGGCGCCACGCCGAAATGTACCTGCCGTCCGGCTACGACACCAGTGCGAAGATGCGCTACCCGGTGCTCTACCTCCAGCACGGCGGCGGTGAAGACGAGACCGGGTGGATCAAGCAGGGTCATGCCAATTTCATTCTCGACAACCTGATCGCCAGCGGAAATACGAAGCCGATGATCGTTGTCATGGCCTACGGCTATGCGCGGCGGGCCGGCCAGGTCGATCCGGACATGGCGGGACAGCCATTCGGCTCACCGGCAATGATGAAAGCCATGCACGACATGGCCCAGGTATTTGAAGACGACCTGACCCAGGCCTTGATTCCGTACATCGATGCGAACTTCAGGACGATCGCCGACCGCGACCATCGGGCGATGGCTGGACTTTCCATGGGAGGGATGCAGACCTTCCAGGTGACCTTCGACCATCTCGATCTGTTCTCCTATATCGGCGGATTCAGCGGCGCTAGCGGGCTGCTGATGACGAACGCGGAGAAGCCCGACATGAAAACTGCCTTCCATGGCGCCCTTGCCGATCCCGCAGCCTTTTCAAAAAGGGTTCACCTGCTGTGGATCGGCGTGGGAACCGACGAGCCCCCGCAGATGCGAACCAGCATCCTCAGGCTTGACAAGGCGTTCACCGACGCCAACGTGAAACACGTCTTCTACGAGTCGCCCGGCACATCGCATGAGTGGCAGACGTGGCGCCGCGATCTGAAGGATTTCGCGCCGAGGCTTTTCCAGTAATCGACCTATCCCAAGAGGCTTGGAGGATGACTCCAAGCCTCATTTTTGGGGTTCAGCCCCGTCTTGAGCAAAGAGGCTTCACCGCATGACCTCCAGATTCATCGCTGGCGGCCTAGGGGCTCTTTAGCAAAAGTTTCTGGAGTCAGCGTACATTCACATTGGAGGAGCACATGAAAATCAGCGGGAAACGAATCATCGGAAGGATAGTCCTGGGAACGGCCTTTTTCTCAGGCTTGATTGCACCATCTGCGCTTGCGCAGGATTCTGTAAAACTTCCCTACCTGAATCCGCAGTTATCGCCCGAGCAGCGTGCCGCGGACCTGGTGCACCGCATGACCCTCGCTGAGAAAGCCTTGGAGATGCAGAACAACTCTGCGGCAATTCCGCGTCTCGACGTTCCCGCCTACCAGTGGTGGAGCGAAGCCCTTCACGGAGTCATCAACGAAGGCGTGACCGAGTATCCGGAACCCATGGGATTGGCTGCAACCTTCGACGCCCCGGGCGTACACACCATGGCGGCGCAAATTGGCATTGAGGGACGCATCAAGCACGTGCAGAACCTGCGCGAGGGACACACAGGCATCATGGGCGGGCTGGATTTCTGGTCCCCGAACCTGAACATCTTCCGCGACCCGCGCTGGGGCCGCGGCCAGGAGACCTACGGCGAAGACCCCTTCCTCACCGGCCGCATGGGCGTAGCCTACGTCACCGGCTTGCAGGGCGACAATCCAAAGTATTATCTCGCCATCGCAACGCCAAAGCACTACGACGTGCATAGCGGGCCTGAACCTACACGCCACTTTGCCGACGTGGACGTGAGCAAGCACGACGAGATCGATACCTACCTGCCCGCCTTCCGTGCCGCCATAGTCGAGGGCAAAGCCGGCTCCGTCATGTGCGCCTACAACGCGATTAATGGCGAGCCCGCCTGCGCCAACCAGTTCCTGCTGCAGGACCAGCTCCGCGGCAAGTGGGGTTTTCAGGGATACGTGGTCTCCGATTGCGATGCCGTGCGGGACGTTGCCGCCAACCATCGTTACCGCCCGAGGCAGGCGCAGGGCGCAGCTATCTCCGTCATCCGCGGCATGGATAACGAGTGCGTCACCTTCACCTCAAGGTTCGGCGAGCCCGTGGATAAGGCATACATCGACGCAGTTCAGCAAGGCTATCTGCCCGAAAATACGCTGGACACCGCGCTCATCCGCCTCTTCACCGCGCGCATGAAGTTGGGCATGTTCGATCCGCCCGACATGGTTCCCTACACCAGGATCGACGAGAAGGAGCTTGATAGCGCCGCACACCGCGCCCAGGCACTAAAGCTTGCGAATGAGTCCATGGTTCTGCTCACGAATGACGGGCTGCTTCCACTAAAGCCGAGCATCAGAAATATCGCCGTCATCGGCCCGCTCGCCGATCAGACCCGCCCGCTGCTTGGAAATTATGCAGGCCAGCCCACGCACATCGTCTCGATTCTCGACGGCCTGCGCGCCGAGTTCCCCAATGCGAAGATCACTTTCATTCCGGGAACGCAGTTCCTGCGCACGGATGGAACGCCCATACCCGATGGTCTTCTCACCACTCCCGAAGGCAAGCCCGGCCTGAAAGCCGAGTACTCGGACGGCGTCGCCAGAGGTGGGCCTTCACCCGAAACGAAACCAAAGCTGCTTATCAGCCGCACCGAACCCAACGTGCAGCTCACAGGCAGCAACCTGCCCGCGAAGGTAGAAGGCAAGAAAACCTTCGGCGTTCAATGGTCAGGCTTCCTCACGCCCACCGAGTCGGGCGACGTCATCCTCGGTGTTCGCGCCGATGGCTTTGCAAGACTCACAGCCGACGACAAGCCAGTGGCGATGGCCTACGGAGGCGGTGGACCCGTCTCTAGCGTCGGCCGCGTCCACCTGGAGAAAGGCCACAAGGTAGCCCTCAGCATCACCTATGGCATCACCAAGGGAAAACCGCTCGCCGAATTGATCTGGACGAAGGTGAACAACGCGCCTTCCGCTGAAGCAATCGCCGCAGCTAAAAGCGCGGATGTCGTGATCGCGGTCGTGGGTATCACAAGCCAACTGGAAGGCGAAGAGATGCCTGTTACTGAACCGGGCTTCCTTGGCGGAGATCGCACCAGCATCGACCTTCCCCAGCCCGAAGAGGACCTGGTCGAAGCACTGGCAACGACTGGCAAGCCGCTCGCTGTTGTCCTGATGAATGGCAGCGCACTCGCCGTCAACTGGATCAACCAACATGCGAACGCCGTCCTCGAAGCCTGGTATCCCGGCGAGGAGGGCGGAGCGGCCGTAGCGGAGACTCTGAGCGGAAAGAACAACCCCGCAGGTCGCCTGCCAGTGACTTTCTATACCGGCGTCAGCCAGTTGCCCAACTTCGAGGATTACGGGATGGCAAACCGCACGTATCGCTACTTCAACGGCAAGCCGCTCTACCCGTTTGGATACGGCCTCAGTTACACAACCTTCAGCTACAGCGACCTCTCCATTCCGACGCAGCCTATCGATGCGGGCCAGCCTCTAGGAGTCGAGGCGAAGGTAACCAACACCGGCAAAGTTGCCGGCGACGAGGTGGTCCAGGTTTATCTCAAATTCCCTTCCGTAAAAGGTGCGCCCCTCATCGCTCTCCGTGGCTTTCAGCGCATTCATCTCGAACCGGGCGCCAGCCAGAATGTCCATTTCGAATTGAAAGACCGTGATCTCGGTATGGTCGCCGAAGATGGCAGTCCCATCGTCGCTGAGGGCGACTACACGATCAGCGTCGGTGGAGGACAACCCGATACGGGAGCACCAAGCGTCGCCGGACATTTCCATATTCAAGGCCAGGTGGACTTACCGGAATAACAAGCATCGGTTACTGCAGCACAAGTGCCGTGCAGCCAAGCCGAGTAACGGCAGGCATGGAAGGAGGGCCAGGATCAACGCAATCCGCCAGGGCAACGACGTTGTGGTGAAAGGGCTGGAGGTTACGGTCGGAGATGACGGCGACTCCCAAGGCGGTGCACTTGCAGCCGCTCGTGGAGATGCGGCTGGTGGCTGAGTTGCCGACGGAGCCGACGAGGGCGATGGCTTGTTATGTTTGCATAATGTTTCATCTTTTGCCCGGTCAATCGCGACACATCCCAAAGGGCGCGGAAGTGGCTGTTCCCAAGTCGCGTCACGGTCGCGCTGCCAAGAGAAGAAGTTTCTGCAAAGGGACCGGCGCCTGCGAGGTTGGAGGAGTCCGAAACCCGAAGGACGCGACACGCGAGTTCTGCCGACCGACGGTTCGAAGGCTGCCGACGATTCTGAATATTCGACCTGAAGCTGTCGATATTCGAGAGCGACACTGGAGCATTTGCAGCCAAGTTCATCCTCGGAAAAGGTGACAAGCGCTGTGTCAGAGGGACGCCTCGGCGGCGAGGCGCCCTTCTGACACGGTGGCAACGATTACTGCACGGTGATTTGCAGGCTGACAGCGGTAGTGCTCGGGGCTCCAGCTACTGCAATGCTGACGGTGTAGTTGCCGGCAGGTGTTGTGGCAGCCGGAGCGGGAGTGTTTGAGCCGCCGCAACCGGAGACGATACCCAAGCCGACAAGAGCACACAGGCAAAGCGCCAGTGTGGTTGCCGAATGCGCGCGCAGGATTCGCCGCCCACGGCGGGTGAACGCCAGAGGAAGCAGGAGCAACGCGGCATAGATGGTTTCTGTTGGGCGACCTCCGCGTGGAGCGAAGGGTGCAGGACGCAGGGCTCCGATGACCGAAGCACTGGTGGAGACGGTAAGCACGGTACTTTGTGGCGCGCTGCTTGCCGCGGTGAAGGTGAGGCTTGTGGGTAAGAACCCGCAAGACGCTGAGCTGGGGAGTGAACCGCAGGAGAAGTTCAGGGTTCCTGCGAAGCCGTTGGCCGGTGTGACCGTGAGTGTCGATGTGCCAGTCGAGCCGTGAACGATAGTGAGAGAGGCCGGCGAGAAGACGGCGGTTATCGACGGCGGAATTGCCGTGATAGTCACCGTCTGCGCCGTCGAGACCAGCGCGGAGAAGTTGGCATCGCCGCTGTAGCTGGCGGTGATGAGGTGCGTCCCTACGGCAAGCGCTGTCGCGGAATAACTGGCCGCTCCGCTGGCTAGGTTGACGGTGGCGAGAGTGGTTGTGCCGTCCATGAATTTGACGGTGCCGGTGGGGGATGCGCCGGTGCCGGTGACCGTCGCTCCGAGAGCGATCACGGTGCCGGTCTGGGCCGTGGCGGGAGTTGCGGTGAGCGTGACTGTTGGTGTGATGAGGTTGATGGTCACCGTCTGGGCTGAGGAGTTGAGAGCAATAAAGTTGCTGTCTCCGGAATACCGCGCCGTGATCGAGTGGCTGCCGACAGCGAGTGCGGTGGCCGAGTAGCTGGCCACACCGCTGACGAGCACTGTGCTGCCGAGGGTGTTGGTGCCGTCCATGAAGTAGACGGTGCCGGTGGGTGTGCCGGCGGTCGATGCGACAGTTGCCACGAGTGCGACCGCAGTACCGATGGTCGTGGTGGAGGGTGTGGCGGTGAGAGCTACCGTCGGCGTGTTCTGGATGGAGACGGTCTGCGCTGTTGTCGTGCTGCTGCCGTAGACAACGTCGCCGGAGTACGTGGCGACGACGCTGTAGGTGCCCACAGCCAGGGTGCTCGTGTTGAACGTGCCCGTGCCGTTGGCCAGGGTGATAGTGCCGAGCGTGGTCGAGCCGCTAGTCAAGGTGACAGTGCCGGTCGGGATAGAGAAGGTGGGCAGACCGGTGACCGTCGCAGTGAAGCCGATGGAGGTGCCGGGGGCTCCGGCGGTGGGCGTGATCTGCAACGCGGTAGCGGAAGTCTGCTGCTGCGTGATGAGCTTCAGCACCCAGCCGTCCACGCTGCCGGCTGCGGTGCCGGGTGCGTTAGGGGTCGTTGGGAAGGTGATGGTGCAGTTGGTGCAGAAGCCCTGATAGCCGCTAATGTAGGCGTTGAGGCTGCTGTCCAGATGCAGGGAGTTGTTGTCGACGGTGACGTTTCCGTTTGCACCGAGGAAGGTGCCCATCAGCTCGGTCGCGCCGGTGGGAGAGAGTTCGATGACGAAGGCATCGTCGTTCTGCCCCGGGTTGGTGCTGATGGGATGGATGAGCGGCAAGGTCGGCGAGGTGCTGGTTCCGACGACGAAGACGTTGTCATTGGCGTCGAGCGCCACGCCCTTGCCGATGACGAAGTTTCCAGGTTGCGTGGGCGGCGTAAAGTACGTGGACCAGACGGTCGACCCGGTAGGCGAGAGTTTGGTGATGAAGGCGGAGACGCAACGCTTGGTGTTGCCGTTGCCATCGCCGAACTGCACGCAGGCGGGCTCGAATGATCCGCTGGTGGTAGGAAAGTTGTTGGCGTTGGTGTCACCGGTGGCGATCACGTTGCCCTTGGAGTCAACAGCCAGACCGTAGACATCGCCGGCCGGGTAGAGCGGGCTGCCGCCGCCGTCCAGACCGGCAGACGAGCCATTCATATACATGGAGAAGAGCAGCGAAGCCGCGCCGGACTTTGTAGGATCGAAGCCGACCAGCCAACCGGTCATGGGACATTGGCTGTTTGCGGCACCAGCGTTGGAGCAGGTGGTGGCAAAGGCTCCCGTAGTGGTGGGCCAGTGCGCGGAGGACGTATTGCCTCCGATAAATGCCTGTCCTGCTGCGTTCACAGCGACTGCGATGCCGTTCGTGTTGCAGGCTCCGTTGCCGCAGCCGCCGATCCCAGTGCCACCGATGAGCGACGAGTAGACAAAGGAGTGCAGGTCGGCGCTCAGAATGGTGAGAAATGCCTGCTCGTCCTGCGGACCCTGCGTGGAACCCGGAGGGATGCCGGGACCTCCGTTGGGTAGGTACGTGCTGTTAAGCATTGACTCTGAAGTGCTGGTGTAAAAGGCATTCGTCGTCGTGGGGAAATTTGCAAGACCAATGCCTGGATTGTTGTGGTTGTCGATCGGATAGGAAGGAACATCACCGCAATGAGGTCCGACGGTAGAGCATAAGAGATAACCCGTGGAGGAAGTTTCTCCGACAATGTAGGGGCGGCCAGTAGCATCGAGTACGATACTGCTGGCATAGTCGCCACTGGAGCCACCAATCGGTGTGCCGTACAGTTCGGCCGTGCCGTCAGAGGACAGTTTGACGAGGAAGGTGGTGTAGTTGCCGCCGTCGCTTTCGTAATTGTCGAAGTAGAAAACGTTGGGACTGCAAAGTTTCTGGACGGCGTCGCCAGTAAAGGGGAACTGGACGGTCGTGCTGGCACCGTTTGGATCACTGCTGCTCAGACAGCTATTGGTGTAGCCGACAACGTAAGACTGGTCGGTGGCGCTGACGGCGATGCCCGTTCCGAAGTCATCGCTGGAGCCGCTGAGATAGGTTGTCCAAAGAATAGATGATCCGTCCGCCGAAAACTTGGCGACAAACGCATCGTGGCCGTTGTTGTTGGCCGCAGGGCCGGTTTCAAACGATCCGGTTGTGCCAGGGATCGTGGCCCCGAGGGCTTGCCCGACGACATAGAGCTGGTTGTTCGCGTTCAACGCGGAGGCATTGATCTCCTTTTCGCCCTGGCCACCAAAGTAGCTGCCGTAGCCAATGACGGGGTCGATGACAAGCTCGCGGGATTGGTCGTAGCTCCCGACCTTGAAGGCGACTTCGGCGTTCGCCGCGACAGTAAAGCTGCCCTCGACAAGCTGGCGCACACCGTTCACCTGCTGGTAGAGGACCGGCTTGCGGAAGACGATGTCGGAGTCCTGCCTGGAGGAGCCGATCTGTAGGCGCAGTTCGCCGTTCGCTTCGACGACCGGATGCGCTCCGGTGATCGACAGATGGATCTGGCTGGGGTCGCTTTTCGGAGAGACGACAAAATCGTACTCCAACTGACGCTCGGTGCCGTAGTAGACGAGGTCGATGCCGGGGTAGACGCCGGTGGTACGGGTGGCCGCGTAGGTTGGAATGCCGGTGTGCGTTTTGGACTTGTCGCCGGTAATGTAGTTGACGTAACCGGGAAGCGGCCGGTCGGGCGACATTGCGGCGCGAGTGTTAGCGCCGTCGAGTGTCATGCGAACTGCGGCGCGCGTCATGGGCACGGGCTCGCCGAGGTGACGGGGGCCATCTTCGCGGCTGAGGACGAGGGTCGCGGCGGTGGGCTGCAACAGCACGGTGTACTGGCTGCCGCGTGCGAGGAACTGTACGGCTGGGTCAGTCTGGCCGCGGTTGGGCTCGAAGCTGAGAGGCCGCTTGCCGAAGTGGGCATCCACCTTGGGAGTGTGCAGGTTTGCCGGCTGCGAGTGTCCCGGGGTTTGCGCGGCAGCGGTACCCGCGAAGATGAAGGCGAGGGTGGAAAGGCAATGGAGTGAGGACTTCAACGGCGTCGGGGTCATGGCGGGGTGCTCCTGCTATGGAACGCGCCAAGGATGCGGAGAGTGTGTCATCGTTCGCAGAAGTATTTAATTTCTGCGAACGATGACGGCGCACGCCCCTAATTTTGTTGCGTCATTTGCGTCCAGCCTGCGCTGCCGGCCTGCCCGTTGGGGTTGTAGGAGGGAGAGTCGGTGAGGATGTACTCGTTGGTATTGCCGGTGGTGCTGGCCCAGGCGTGGCTGTACTGGTTCGACATCTGGACGCTCTGTCCTGTGTTGGGGTCGGAGTAGATGGCCTGGTCGCCCATGTGCAGAGCGAACTGCTGCGAGCTGTGATCGAGCGCGGCGGCGCGGTTGGCAGCGACGTTGGAATGTATCTTTTGGGCATAGTGCGCCACGTCGTTGTGGATGGCGGCCTGCTGCTGCGCGGCGTGGGCGTTGTCCGCAGCCATGTTGGCGTAGATCTGCGCAACCTGGTTCATGGCGCGCTGCTTGATCTGGACGATGGCCTGCACGTACTCGGCGAGATACGCCGTCCATTGCGGGTTGATCTGGATGGAGTCGAGCATGGCGGAGAGCATTTTCTCTGAGCTGTCGAGCTTGCCCGGTGGAGCGTACATGATGGCGAAGAGGGGAACGTCGCTCAGGTCGACCGGGCCTCCCGGAGACGGATCGCTGCGCACGGTGTGCATGGCAATGAGCCAACCTTCAATGGGTGTTCCGTTCACTGTGCCGGTAAAGCGCAGACGTCCGGCCTCGGCAGTGAGACGCGAGGCTGGCATGCGGTGCTGCATCGCCTGTTGCGCAAGCATGCGATTGGCCTGCTCGGTTGAGGCCGCGAGTTGGTCGTTCATGCCGGGGACGGGTTCCACTCCGCCGACTGCGTGTCCGTTTTCAACGACCATGGAGACCGCGCCTGAGAGACCGTCAGCGAGAGACTTGGGCAGTTGGATCTGGCAGTTTTCGGTGCCGGCCCATTGCTGGTTCATCTGCTGTATTTGCTGTAGTGCCGGGCGGTTTGTCGACCAGACCGTGGCGCCGAGAGCACGCACCTGCAAGCCTGTCGACTTGTCCGCGCTATGGGTGGAGATGTTGAAGCGGCCAGTGGTGTAGTTGCAATCGAACTTGGGCGGCAGCGTGGCTTGCCCCTGAAAACTCCAATCGCTGGGGACGAGCATGGTCATACCCAGTATCAAACGCGAACCACGGGTCTGTAGATCGAGCACCTGCGTGGTGACATCGACTTTGTGCATATGCCAGACCTGCGCGTTGGCAGCGGAGGCCGGTCGTGTGCGCGATGCTTGTTGTGCTGCGGCAGACGGCTGGTGTGTCTGGCTGATGCAGCCGGTGAGGACAAACAGGAAGGCGAAAGAGCTGAAGAAGGAACGAGACGAGGACATGGCGAGACTCCTGTTATGGGTCGCGCCGAAGGCCGGGAAAGCGTGTCACTTCGTGGAGAGTTTCGATTGGATATCGAGTAGCAGCGCGTGCGCTTTTGCTGCGTTGTGCTGGGTTCCCGCGGCGCTGGAGTGCTCCGCTGTGAAGGCCTTATCGGCTAACTGAGCGTGCGGCAGGGCTTCGCGATAGCGCTGCTGGCCGGAGAGAGAGTCGGCCCAGACCCATTGACACATCGCCATCTGCGCGCTCAGGGGATTGATCTTCCCCTGCTCCACGCGGTAGAGGTCCTGCGCGGTTCGCTCCGCGTCGACGTACTGCGCATTGCGAAGATAGGCTCGCGTCAAGAACATCAGCGGCGTCGCGAGCTGGTCGCTGTCAGGGCCGATCAACTTCTTCCACTGCGGCAGCGACGCCTCCAGCGTCGCTATCGCAGCCTGCGTCTGGCCGTCGCTCATCAGTGCCGCGGCCACGTAGGACTGTGCCGTCAGGGTTCTACGAGAGCCTTCGCCCGAACACCGCTTCAAGCCCTCGTACGCCGATCGTTCTGAAGCGAGCGCTCCCTTATTGTCTTTCCGCTGATTCTGCAAGACTGCGAGGTCAGAGTAGGCGTTGGCCTGATCGCAGACCGCGTAGGGCTCGCGGCCGTAGATGGCGATGGCCTCTTTGGTCAGGCGCTCGGCCTCGTCCAGACGTCCACGAGGATTGATGGCGCTGCCCAGGCTGAGGACGGCGAAGGCCAACTCATGCGCGGGAACATGTCGGGCACGGCTCTCCCGCACGGCAGCTTCCAGCAACTTCACATTTTCGTCGGTGCGAAAGCCAGCATCCTCGCGCTCCTGCGCGTAGAAAATCTCGATGTCGACACGCACCTGTGGGGACACTCCCGGCTGATGGGAGAGCGCCAGCGCATGGGCGGAGAGTAACTGGCCCAGATCGGTCTGTCCGAGGGTGTACGCGATATTGCCGCGATAGCTTTCCGCTTCCGCTTCCGAAGCGAGATCTCCGGCAGCCCTGGCGCTGGCGTCAACCTGTGTGAATACCTGCTGCGCGTTTTGCAGAGCGCCGTTGTTGTACATGGACTCGGCCAGGCTCAGCAGCGCCGCCCGTTGGTCGGCGGGATCCTGAATGAACTGCGGCAGCACGTTGACGCCGAGTTGCAGGAACTCCGGTACGGTCGCCGCAGGCTTGCCGGTGTAGTCCGAGTTTGCCAGCTTGAAGAGCTGGTACATGAAGTTCTGCATCTGCAAGGCGCGCCGGCCTGCGACCACAGCTTGATGCTGTCGCCACAGCGCATAACCGGAGACGGCAATGATGACGAGAACGGCAAGCGCGCCGGCGACAACCGACTTCCGATTGCGCCGCACGAACTTGGCGAGGCGATAGGTCGTGGTCTGCGGTCGCGCCAGGATCGGCCGCCCTGCCAGATAACGTTGGATGTCCGTGATGAGCGCGTCAACCGAAGCGTAACGGTCTTTGGGGCGCGGACTGAGGCACTTGGCGACGATCGTGGCGAGGTCGCCGCGCAGCAGGTGCAGCAGCCGAGTTTGTGTGAGTCCGCGATGCTCTGCGGCGACCTGCGTGACGGCCTCGGTGATGGGCTCGGGGGGCAGCTCCTTGAGCGAGCGCTCGATCATGATGGCGACCGAGCAGTCCTGGTTGGGGCGGCGGCCGGAGAGGAGTTCGAACAGGATCGCTCCCAGCGCGTAGACATCGCAGGCAGTCGTGACGGCCTCGTTGCGGAGTTGCTCCGGGCTGGCGTAGGCCGGTGTCGCCATCACGGTGGTGGTCAGTAGGCTGTCGGGCTGAATGAGTTTCGACGTGCCAAAGTCCAGCAGCTTGACGCTTCCTTCAGCTTCCGTGACGAGGATGTTGGAGGGTTTCAGATCGAGATGGACAACGAGGTTGCGGTGAGCGTAGGCGACCGCCTCGCAGACCTGTTGGAAGAGCTTGAGGCGTGCCGGAACGCCGAGCGAACGGTCGTCGCAGTAGACGTCCAGATGGACGCCATCGACGTACTCCATCGCCAGATAAGGCTCTCCGCCATCGCCCAGGCCGGCATCGAGCATCCGGGTGATGTTGGGATGATCGAGGGAGGCGAGAATATGCTGTTCGCGGGCGAAGCGGTCCGCGAAGAACGGCCCGGCGGCGTGCAGGGAGAGGACTTTTAACGCGGCGCGCTGAACGACCCCGCCCGCGATCCGCTCGGCGAGATAGACCGTGCCGATACCGCCGGAGCCGAGGAGGCGAACGATCGAGTAGGGGCCGATCCGCCCTGTCAGCGGACGGGTGGTGGTGGGTGCAGGAGCAGGCGCGCCGGCGTCTTGCTCCCTCGCAGAAAGAATGAGTACACGGGCACGACGGCGGAGTTCAGGGTCTGGGCAAGCTTCTGCCAGCAGCGCATCAAGATCGGCGCCGGGGTTCTCTTCGGCCAAATGGAACAGGGACTGCAGTGTGTCCCAGTTGTCTGCGTCTTTGGTCATGAGTCGAGTCTCACCCTGTACGCGAGAGATCGCGGAGAAATGTGTCAGTACACGTTTTCACGATGGAGGCGGAAGCTATCCCGCCTGCAATCGCTCGTTCAACCAGGCGCGGACAAACCTCAGATCGCGGTCGACGCTGGCCTTGGAAACATGGAGCAGTTCCGCGGTCTCTTCCGCCGTGAAACCGAGAAAGAAGCGGAGCTCAAGCATGCGGCACTTGCGCGGATCGATGCGTTCCAGCTCCTCAAGAATGCGGTCGAGGTCGATGGTGGCCGCAGGATCGGCGTCAGTCCAGGTCATGTCGTCGTGCAAAGGAACTAGAACGCCACCGTCGCGTTTCTGGCGGCCTTCGGAGCGTGCGTGGTCCACCAGGACCCGGCGCATTAGCCGCGCGCAGAGGCTGTAGAAGTGTTCGCGGTCTTCAAAACGGAGGCTGCGCTGGCGAAGGAGTTTGAGGAAAAGTTCGTTCACGACGCATGTCGGTTGCAGCATGTTCTCGGGGCGCTCGCCGCGGAAGAGGGCACCGGCTATCCTGCGCAGGTCGGGGTACACCATCTCGAAGAGCACGTCCGTAGACGCCGCCTTGTCTTCGCTCCATGCATGCAGTAACTGCGTGATTTCCCCCGGTGGCGGCAAGAGAGTTCCCCGATGGTCCGTGCAAACGGAGTGCAGAGTTGAATTTGCGACGTCCGGTGAGAGCCAAGGATATCAGTTCCATCCGAGGGACGCGCGCCGCTGCTGCAAGAGCTTGGGGAGGCCTCGCCCGAGCTTCAAGCTTTCCGAGCAAAGGCCGTGCATGGCCTTCTCACAACTTCGCGGGTGCTTGATGCCCTACTTGGGCATCTGTCATTCCGATGCGGCGTCCCACGCTCGCAGCGTGTCTCTCGAAGAAGCTCGAAGTTTAGTGCACGGTGAATTGCGATCGCCAACTAAGGTAGTCCAAGTGTGCTGATATTCAGGAGCGAAGGGGGCTATGTTGTCATGCTGCTATCTGCGCTTGCTTGATTTGATACGTTCTTTTAGGCGTCTGCCACATTACGGTGAAGTCTCCGTGGTAATGAGACTTCACCGTAACTTTTTCCTTGATGCGCCTACTGCACTGTTATTGACAGATTCAATGTTGAGACAGCAGTGCCAGCGGTTACCGTGACCGGTACAGTGTAGGTTCCGGCTGGCGTTGTGACGGACGTCGGGCCTTTCGAACCGCTGCTACATCCGCCCAGAGCCGCCATGGAGACAAGGGCGAGAAGGCTCAACACGATACCCCCGCGTAACAGCTTCCTCCTGCTGAAGAACCCAAGCGGCAGCAGCATCAGTGCGGCAAACACTGGGGTGATCGTTGTGAATCTTGGCAGCGATTCCAATGCAGCGACGGTCGTCACCGTAGAGAACGTGAGTGTCGTGCTGGCTGCAGTGTTGTTCGCGGTGAAGGTAAGGCTGGACCGAGCGAAGGTGCAGGATGCACCCGTCGGCAAAGTCCCGCAAGCGAACGTTACGGTTCCCGTGTAGCCGCCAACCGGCGTTCCTGTGATGACAATGGTGCCGGATGATCCATGCACGATGGTCAGCGAGGATGGCTGCGCCGCAAAGGTGATGGCCGGCGCCACGTTGATGGTGACGGTAGAGGCAGGGGAGGTTGCAGCGCCGAAGATGCTGTCTCCGGAGTAGCTGACAGTGATGGTGTGAGCACCTGCCGCGAGGCTGCTGGTCGAGAAGCTGGCTGTTCCTGAGGCCAGGGTTGCGGTGGAGAGAGTCGTCGTGCCATCCTTGAACGTGACGCTACCCGTGGGCGTTCCCGGAGTGCCGGTGACAGCCACCGAGAGTGTAACCGAAGCGCCAACCAAGGCAGTTGCCGGAGCCGTGAGAGCTACGGTTGCAGTGGCGGGAGCGACCACCAGGTTCTGCGCCGCCGAGACGCTGGCGCTGAAGGCGGTGTCGCCGGCGTAGCTGGCGGTGACGCTGTAGGTGGTGGCGTTGAGTGATGTAGCGGTGTAGGAGGCGGTTCCGGTTCCGTCGAGTGTGCCTGTGCCCAGCGTGGTGGCGCCACTGAGGAAGGTGACCGTGCCGGTCGGCGTCCCCGTGCTGCCTGTCTGCCCGGTGACCTTGGCCGTGAACTTGGCGCTTTGGCCGCCCACGACGCCGGTCGGCAGAGTCAGCGCGGTGGTGGTGGTGGCCGTCGGCGCGATCTTCACGACGAAGCCGTCGTTGATGTACCCTCCGCCTGGACTTGCCGTGTGTGGCTGGAAGGCTCCGGGTGTCGTTGGGTATGTCGCGCTGTTGGTATAGCCAGCGAGGTAGATGTTATTTGTTGCGTCGACAAAGATCGAAGTGGGAATGGAAGTCGCGTCGGTGGTGCCGCCAATGGCGCTCGAAAAGACGACCGCACTGCCGTCGGCCTTGAATTGCTTGATGTAGGCGAAGTGCGATTCTGACTGCACCATAACGGGGTTGACGGTGGGGCTAAGGACGACTCCCTGTTCGTCGCCGGCGACATACACGCTGCCATCGGGGCCGATAGCAACGGCGTCGTTATCGTCGTTGTTCCTTCCGTTCGCTCCATTGTTGCCTGTGTAGGTAGACCACACCAGGCCGCTGCCCGCCGCGTTCAGTTTGCTGAGGAAGCCGCCGGAGCAGATGTTCTGGCTGATATAACCGCCGGGAGCCGTGCTGAAGGCACCTGACGTGGTGGGAAAGGTGCAGCTGTTTGTATACCCGGTGACCACGGCATTGCCGGAGCCGTCCACGGCGATACCCGTTGCGATGTCATTTGAGGCCGTGGTGCCGGTCAGGTAGGTGCTGTAAGCCTGTGAGGTTGCCGCCGTGCCTGCGGGGTTGTATTTGCTGATAAACGCAGGCAGCGAGTTGGCCACTCTGGAAGTCTCAAAAGCACCCGTTGTTGTCGTGATGAAGAAGTTGGCGTCCATATAGCCGGTAACATACGCGTTGCCTGCGGTGTCCAACGCAATGCCGGTGGCGTGGAGCCCCGAGACATAATGGCCTACGGAATTGTGATTGCCCACTACCGTGGAGTAAAGCAGGCCGTTACCCTGCGCGTTGAACTTCACCACGATGCCGTACGTGTCGGCGTTCGCGCCACTGTTGTTTCCCGATTCTGAAGCGTTGGCGGTAGTCGCAACGCAGAAATACGCCTGGTAGCCGGTGCCATTGGCGTTGTAAGGCCCGGGGCAGACGGCGTTGCTAACACCAGTGACCCAGGCTTCGCCTGCTGCGTTGACGGCAACCGCCGTGATCTGGGTGCCATTGCCTCCGCTCAGGTAAGTGGAATAGACCATCGCACTGCCGGCTGGATTAAGCTTCGTCAGCACACCGGCCGACTGTCCTTGTCCCGCGCCGCCGCAGCCGTTGATGCGGACGCCGGTGGAGGATCCTTGCGGCACGTAGTTGTTGGCGCCGCAAATTGTCTGGTAGGCTCCCGCGGTCACCGGGTAATCGCCATAGCTCGTGTAGCCGGTGACATAGGCGTTGCCGCCGGTATCCACCGCAATGCCGGCGGAATAAGTGTATTCACTCGCACCCAGATAGGTGGAGTACACCAGGGCGGTGCCTGTTGCGTTGAATTTGCTCACAAAGATCGCCAGCGGGTATGTGGGATTGAGCGTCTCGGGATTCGTACTCTGGTACGCACCTTTGACCGGAAAGTCCGTCGAGGACGTGTTGCCGATGACGTAAACGCTGCCTGCGCTGTCGACCGTCATTCCAGTAATGGTGTCGTTCGCGGTGCCACCGAGATACGTGAGGTAGCTAAGCACGGGGTCGATGACGAGCGGCTTGGAGTGGTCGTAGGCGCCCAGCGCGAAGCCAACCTTGTTATCCGCGATCTGGTAGCGGCCTTCGACGCTGATCTTGCGGTCGCCGTCCATCTGGTAAATGACCGGCTTGTGGAAGCGGGCATCTTCGCCCTGCACCGGCAGTACGAGATCACCAGCTTTATCGATCACGGGAGTCGCACCGGTGAACCGCAGGGCAATCTTCGCGGCGTCTGCTCCGGGAGCGACGATGAAGTCATACTCGAGTTCGCGCTGGTTGCCGTAGTAAACGAGGTCGACGCCGGGGTAGACGGCCTTGTAGTTGACGCGCTGATAGGTCGGCAGGGCGGTCTTCCACTTGCTCTGGTCGGAGCCGACGAAGTAGTTCACGGTTCCGGGCAGCAGATCCTCGCCCGAGACGGCGGCCTTTACGTTGCCGCCCAGCAGCTTCATGCCGAGTGTGGCGGTCCTGGGTGCCGCTGCGGAGAGAGGATTGGCGTGAGGAGCGGCGGCCCCTGGCTTCTGGAGCTCGAGCACCGCCTCGCCGGGTGTGAGAAATAGCGCGTAACCCTGGCCGCGAGAGAGGAACTGCACTCCTGCGTCCGCTTGGCCCTGATTCTTCTCGAAGCTGAGTGGGACCTTGCCAAAGTCGCGATCTACGTGAGCAGCGCGAGGGGCTGCTTTTGGCCCGGACGCGGCGTGGCATAGGGGAGCGCTCAGTGTGGCGAGCGCGGCAAGCAACAATACGGGGCGGCAGGCGGAGAACCTGAACCGCTGGGGGGCATTGCGTTCGGAAGAAAAGTTTGAGGCCTGTGTTTTGAGGGATTTGGCTGTCATGGTCTGCTCCTTTGGCGGACCGTTCGGAATGCCGCCTACCTTAGACAGCGGAAAGTCTATGCAAACCCTCTCACTGTTTTTCAGAGAACCGCTGTGTGCTTAGTCGAAAGCGACGTCTGACGGCTCTGCCCCGCGACGTCCAGTCAGCTTGGAGTGACCTGTTTCGGGCTAGAATCGGACAGGGCGACACACGCCCGGGCCATCGAACGATCGGGAGCTGCATGGAGTCTGAACAAGGGGAAATAACCCTTCTGCTGGTGAAGTGGAGAGGAGGAGAAGCCAAGGCGTTTGAAGAGTTGATGCCGCTGGTCTATCCACACCTCCGCGAGGTGGCCTCCGCCTACCTTCGCAGGGAGCGAAACCCCGGAGTGATGCAGGCGACCTCGCTTGTGCACGAACTGTACTTGCGGTTGCTACAGCAAAACCGCACCGTGCTCAGCGACCGCTCCCACTTCTACACCTTTGCTGCGAAAGTCATGCGCCAGATCCTGATCGACCATGCACGGGAGACGCAGGCGCAACGGCGAGGGCGGGGTATCCAGCATGTTCCCCTGAGCCCGGAGATTCCATGGATCGAGGTGGGAAGCCCCGATGTTCTGGAACTGAATATCGCGCTGGATGAGTTTGAAAAGATTGACCCGGCACGACTCCAGGTGGTGGAACTGAGGTATTTTCTGGGCTGCACGGTTGAGGAGACCTCAGAACTTCTTGGCAAGTCGAATGCGACGGTGCATCGTGACCTCCAGTTTGCGCGCTCGTGGCTATACCGTCGACTGTATCCAGACGCGGTGAAACCACTCCTGGGACAGTGAGAGGGTTTGCGACGAAATTCCGCAGACTCCATCATGAAGCCTTGCCTGGGACCGCTGTTTGAGAAAGGCGCCTGATGAACGACGAAGCTGCGCGCTGGCAAGCCACCGAAGCCATCTTCCACGATGCTTTGTTCGTGGCGGAACCGGAACGCACGACCCTGCTGACGACACGCTGTGCGGGCGATACGACGCTGATGGCGGAGTTGCGTTCCCTGCTGGCGGCCTGCGAGGCCGAGGCAGATCACCGCAGCCGGGTGGGCACGGAAAGCGTGTCGCCGGGAGCAGCGATAGGGCCTTACGTCATTGACGGGCTCATCGGGCGCGGTGGCATGGGGGCGGTGTATCGAGCTCACCGCGCAGACGGACAGTTTGAACAGCAAGTCGCCATCAAGATTGTCGACATGCCGCTGGCCTCAAATTTCTTTCGTGAGCGGTTTCGGGCCGAACGTCAGATGCTGGCAGGTTTGACTCATCAGTATATTGCGCGCCTGCTCGATGGTGGTGTGAGCGAAGGCGATGAACTGTACCTTGTCATGGAGTTTATTCACGGAGACTCCATTGTAAAGTTCTGCAACAAGCATTCCGTCAGTGTGGATGAGCGTTTGCGGCTCTTTATGAAGGTTTGTGAGGCAGTGCAGTATGCCCACGCAAACCTGATCGTGCATCGCGACTTGAAGCCGGAAAACATCCTGGTGGCAGGGGATGGCACACCAAGGCTGCTCGATTTCGGCACAGCCAAGATGATGCGTCCGCTGGCTGGGGACGGAAATGGAGATGCTACGCGATCCGATCTGCGGACCTTTACGCCACGCTACGCGAGCCCGGAGCAGGTACTGGAGCAGCCGATCGGCATTGCCTCCGACATCTATTCACTGGGTATTTTGCTGTACGTTCTGCTCACGGACCAGGAGCCCTATTCCCTGGAGAACTTTTCGACGGAGGAACTGGTGCGAGTCGTCTGCGGTGTGCAGCCACGCCGGCCAAGCTCAACCCGATCACCCTTCGGCAAGATCGATGCCGACCTGGACAGCATTGTGCTGAAGGCCCTGCGCAAAGACCCGAAGGAGCGCTACTCAACGGCTGAAAACCTTGCCGAGGACGTTCAAGCGTATCTCGATCATCGACCCGTGGCGGCGCGTAAGGGAAACCTTCGCTACCTTGCGGGAAAGTTTGCGCGACGAAACAAGCTCGCGCTGGCGGGCGCCGCTTTCTTGCTGGTGACTATTCTTGCCGGCACAACAGGTGTAGTGTGGCAGTCCCATATTGCGAACGAACAACGGCGCAGGGCAGAGGACGGCTCTGCCGATCTGCGTGAGTTAAGCAACAGCCTGCTCTCGGAACTGGATCAGGCGCTGAAAGAGATTCCCGGTTCAACTGGAGCCCAAAAACTGTTGGTGACGAGGGTCCTGCAGCATCTTGACCGAATGGCGAAGGATACACGAGGTAACCGACAGACTGCCCTGGACCTGGTCAACGCCTATACGCAGCTCGGTAACGTTCAGGGCAATATCTACTACCAGAACACAGGCGACACCGCTGGCGCCATTACCAGTTTCAATAAAGCCATTGCAATTGCCGGGCCGCTAGCGCAAACATACCCTCATGACAAAGAGGTCTTGCGAGCCGAGGCAGCAGCGTTTGAAGCCAAGGGCGAATCCCTGAGCCAGTCCGGAGACGCTCTGGCTTCCGTCGACGCACTTCAGACTGCGGTTCACATCTATGACAGAGCGATTCAACTGCCTGGGGTCACTGCGGAGTTGATCTTCGAGGCGGCCATCGCCTACGAGACATTTGGCAATGAAGAAGGTGAGGACACGGGGCTGGCAGACCCAGTTGCATCCATGGCGGCCTATCGCCGCACGCTGGACATGGACGAGATGGCACTGCGCCTCGACCCTGGCTACATGGCTGTACGGCGCGGTATTCCTGTCATGCATGTGCATTTGGGGAACGTATTTCTGGAAACAGAACCAGACAAAGCGCTCAGCGAATTTCGGCTGTCTCTCCAGATGCAGGAGGCGCTACCCGAAGATCAGCGACAAAAGCTAAGCCAGGTGCGGCTCCATGCAACTACGCTGCGCAAGATAGGGCAGGCATTCTCTGAAATGGCTATGTACAAAGAGGCGCTGGCGGCATTCTCACAGGCGCGACCCGTGGTTCAACGGCTTTCCGACGCAGACCCCAAAGATGTCAACGCTCTCGCCGATTTGTGGCGCATGCAGGATGCGGAGGCAGTCGTTAACGAACAGGGCGGCGACGTTGACCTGTCATCCGCAGGCCGCAACATGCGCAGAAAATACTGGCTGGCGGCAAGGAACGCACTGGACCAGGAAGTCGACACCATGCGCAGGATCATCCAGCTCAGCCCGTCACACAAAGAATGGGACGAGGCCATGGCGGGTGCGCTCATCCGCCTTGGGGTCCTCAAGCACCAGCTTGGGCAGCCGCGCGATTCCGCCGCTGCCACGCAGCGTTCGCTGAAACTTCTTCTACAGGCTGCTCGAAGCCGACAAGCGGCTGCAAGCGACATCGACGCAGCAGTAGGTGCCGAGTTGACCGCTGAGCCCGCTACCGCGAGAGATCCAGTCGTCGCACTTCGTCTGGCCGAAAAGGGCGTCGAGATGACGCATCATCGCGACGCCAGATATCTCCTGCTCCTTGCGAAAGCCTATCGTGCCAACGGTGACACAGACCATGCGGTGCAATCCGCAACAGAGGGGCTTGCACGGCTTCCGCCAAGCCGGCCCGGCATCGCGACCGCGCGAACCCGCATTCTGTTGACGTTACAACTAAACCGGCCCAAGGCGCGTCATCCTGAGCAGTGAGACGGGTGTAATGTAAATCTGGCAGGCAGATTTGATGTCCTCTAAACGCGCGGTGCGTTTCTTGCCGCTCAAGGTCTCCAATTCCTCATTGGAATCCTGCGCGGGCGCGATCCAATCCGGTGGGTCTTCGTAGCCATAGGAGTGGCGGAGTACCTCTCTTCAATGGGGCGGAGGTCGGCGTCGAAGTGCTCGCGGGTCAGCGCAATCAAACGGTCGGCGCGAACCTGATCAACTAACGGCATCAGTGCTTTCCCTTCGTGTGAGGTGAGGCCCGTTCGGTTAGCTGGCGAGGACGCGTCGATTCTCTCCTATGGCTGGCGTCACGATTTCAAGTCGCAATAGGTACAAGCATCGCCAGTTATTGTTGGATCATGCCGAGGCGGAACGGAATCGTTACCACTGGATTCATACCGACAAAAGTGCTACCAAAACCAAAACGGCAAATAAAGAGGCTTTCCCTGTCCGCCTTCAGGCTTCTGATTTTATTGAGGTTTTGGTAGCGTTACCGGGGCTCGAACCCGGACTCTTCGCCTTGAGAGAGCGTCCAAGCAATTTGCAGCACATCGTCGCATAGAGTCGCATTAGGCTACAAAACACCTATAAACATTGGCGATTTGTTTCATCACTTAGCGGCGAAGCGTCGCACAGAGAAGCACGAATAGACGATGGGGTGTATCTCCCGTGTATCTCACTTTGTCATTTTTGGGCGTAAACTCGCTTTTGTAGGCGAGGAGTTTTTCCAACGTTTTACTAGGCGATGAGTGTATCTCACCCCCGGTGGACGCTCCCCGAAATGAGGTTCCAATGTCACGTCGCGCGGGTCCAGTTGAAGGTGTCTTTGAGCGCGTTGCAGGCTCCGGTGTCTGGTACGTCCGTTTTCGGACCAATGGAAAGCTAGTGCGGAAGTCGTTTGGCGCTGACCGGACTTCAGCGGTTGCCTATGTTGAAAAGGCCAGGACGTTACGGCGTTCGGGTGACGGTTATGTGCCAGCAACAGCCAAGCGCCCTCCCCGGTCGTTTGCAGAGATTGCAGCCATTGGCTCGGGGACAACGATCAACGAACTCTGCGACGATGCTCTACGTTTCAGTCTCCGCAATCATCGCGATAAGCTGAACCCGCCAACGCGGATTGCGTCCATCCGGGCGGCATTCGACCAGCGTCCGGCAGAATCGATTACGCCTCTTGAGATTACGGCGTGGCTGGAAGGTTTGGGCGTTGAGGCGGGCACGGAGGCACGGTATAAGAGCACCCTCTCGCTCTGCTATCGGGAGGGCATGAAGAACCAGAAGGTCACGACAAACCCGGCGCGGCTTGTCACAAACCGTCGGGCTCCCGCTGGGGTTCTGCGCTACCTGCTAGGAGCTGAGGAAGAGCGGTTGCGGGCAACAATCAAGAAGCGGTTCCCTCACCATCTGCCGGAATTGGTGGTTGCGCTCAACACAGGGATGCGGAAGGGTGAGCAGTATGGCCTCTTGTGGTCGGACGTGGACTTCGTCTCGCGGAGGCTCATGGCAAACAACACGAAGAATGGAACGCCACGGACAATCCACATGAACGATGACGCTCTCGCGGCCATGAACGATCTCCGCAAAATGGCGACTAGCGAACGGGTCTTCAACATCCGGGAGAACCGGACGTGGTGGTATGAAGCAATCAAACATGCGAAGATTGCGAACTTTCGCTGGCACGATCTCCGTCATACCTTCTGTAGCCGGTTGGCCCAAGCTGGGGTCAATCTCAAGGTCATTCAAGAGGCCGCTGGACACAAAACCATCGCCATGACCTCCAGGTATGCCCATCTCGATCACACGACCTTACAGAACGCCCTGGCTGTGCTGAATCGACCTTTGGTAGCTGTATGAGGAGTTGCTCATTCAACGCCCATCAAGAAAATCAAACGCCGTCTGGATCAGGATTAGCGTGAGATTTTGGAGAGCGCCGCCACCGAGCGGCGCTTTTCCATTGACCTCCAACCGTGCAAATTGAACACGAATGTTTTATTATGCAAGCATGATCGAGCGATCCGTCACGCCCCTAATCGAGCACTCCTTGACGCAGCAGGCGGCTGTGGCAATCATCGGCCCGCGTCAGGTTGGCAAAACAACTCTGGCGAGAGAGATTGCCGACAAGCGTCCCGCGTCGCTCTACCTTGACCTGGAGGCTCGGGAGGATCGCGACAGGCTTGCAGAGCCAACCCTCTTCCTCCGGCAGTACGAAAATAGCCTGGTCGTACTCGACGAAATTCATCGCGTCCCCGAGATTTTCAGTTCACTCCGGGGCATCATCGATCAGGGGCGGCGAAGCGGTCATGGCAAAGGCCGATTTCTCATTCTCGGCTCCGCCTCGATTGACTTGCTGCGGCAGTCCAGCGAGAGCCTTGCGGGCCGGATTACTTACATCAATATGGGCCCCTTCAACGTGCTGGAGCTACCCGCCGATGAGCCGACGATCCTCAAGCTCTGGACGCGGGGCGGATTTCCCGGCAGCTATCTCGCGCCCAACGACGCAGTAAGTCTGCGCTGGCGCGGAGACTTTATTCGCACGTATCTGGAGCGAGACGTTCCACTCTTCGGGCCGCGTGTGCCGGCTGGCGTACTGGAACGGCTCTGGATCATGCTGGCGCATGGGCAAGGAACTTTGCTGAATGCCTCGCGTCTTGCGTCCGCGCTCCAGATCACCGCGCCCACGGTACAGCGCTATATCGACCTGCTGTCCGACCTGCTGCTCGTCAGGCGGCTCCAGCCATTTCACAGCAATGCAGGCAAGCGTTTGGTGAAGTCACCCAAGGTCTATATCCGGGATAGCGGTCTGGTACATGCCCTCTTGGGACTGAGGACATTCAACGATCTGGCTGGACATCCTGTGGCAGGTTCCTCATGGGAGGGCTTCGTGATTGAGAACCTGCTTGCCGCTGCGCCGGAGCGTACCGTCGCCAGTTTCTATCGCACGGCTGCGGGAGCCGAGATCGATCTGTTGCTGGAAATACCCGGCCACGGACTGTGGGCCATCGAGGTCAAACGAAGCCTTTCCGGTCGTCCTGAAAAGGGTTTTTACATCGCTTGCCACGACCTCAAACCCGACAAACAGTTCGTCGTGAACGCGGGGCTGGAGCAGTATCCGATCGATGCAGATACCGTCGCCATCGGCGTCCCCGCGCTTGCCCGGATGCTCTCAGCTCTAACGATTTGATTCCGCGCTTCACCGACTCGCTACTGCCCTACCGCCGTTGCTCTTTCATGTGTTTTAGGACACATGAGAAGAAGACATTCTTCTCATAACCAGCGCCTCACCCGGAGCGGAAGCGTCAGTCAGGGCCGCGCGATTTTGCGCGCCGCGTAGCGGGCGAAGCGCCTTGACGGACGCTGGAGCGGAGGGTACTTCGCCACTGCTGCTCAGGGCTGTGTTTGGCCCGCCTCATAGTCGTGCAGCACATCCGCAGCAGACCCAGCCTTGCGTTTTCTTACCTCGCTCACGATGGCATCGAAGGTCTCAGGCGTCATCTTGTTGCCAGTGAGAACAGGCTTCAACAGGTTGATGATTTGCAACCGTAAAGCCGTGATCTCGACCATCTCCACGCTAGGCTTTAGTCCCTCTTTATCTCGCTTCAGCTCCCGCAGGATGAGGCCACGTATCAGTTCCGCAGGAGTCTCTTTGCGCTTCGCTACCAGCTCCCCCAGCTCGTGCAATTCGGCCTCATTGAGCTTGGTTCCAACGTGGTTTGTCCGAAACTTCGCGTGCCTCGCCCGCTCCGCAAGCAAGTTGCTTTCGTCAAGTAGCGCCATAGTCCAACCCTCCTCGGAAGCCTGATTCCGAATGGAATCGCAGGTTTCCGCACGGAATCCCAGAACGTCCTATCTCTCTGATGCCGCAAAGGTTGCCGCAGAGCGCCTTCAGGTTTCCTTGCACGACCCTCGGAGGGGTGGAGTGTCATAATTCATCCGGTGCGCAGCACCGCGCTTGTACAGGCAAGAAACTGCGTATAAGAATGATCTCGCTACGGGCAATTCTTCGATTCTCTGAAAGTGCATTTGCAGCAACGATGAATGAACGGTAACGCTCGATTCTGCGGGAGAAAGTATGTCCGAGTCATCTTCTTTGGGTGTTTCGTAAAGACCGATCTGGGCGATGGCAGAACGGCGGTGCGGCAGCGACAATTAGGAATTGGTTTCACCTGAATTGGACGCGACCAGCGTTCGAGCAAATAATATAGAGAGCAATCAAATATGTGAGCGTGTGAATTGCAAAACTCTGTCTACTCTTATCGCTGTAAGCGCAACTTTAGAATGCGTTCGATAACTATTCTTTTCGGCTTGGTGGTTGCCGCTGTTGCGGCGGTCGGGCAGGATGCTGACGACTTGCGAATTGTTATTCCTCGACTGCATGGCCAGCCTGCGATGGTCCGCAACATAGCTGGCCAATGGGAGGCGGCCGCGATTGTCTATCAAGACGCCAACATTGAACTCTCCGTACCCGTTTTCTTGCTGGATGGTGAACAGGCAGTGGATGCGATCACCAACGCTCCGCTGCCTCTTCCATGGGACGGTAGCGGCGGTTACATGGTCGCCCTCTATGCGTTTTACAAGAGCAGCCGCGGATGTGTCCTCGATCTCCAGGCGGCAAAGCAAGACTCTCCTGAAAATCGGGCGAAGTGCGCCGGTATTCGCTATCAACAAAGGTTCCTAACAATCGATCCGCATAATCTCACGGTTACTGAGGCCAGCTATGTGTTCATGGGCGCGAACGGCCTCGCCCATTTGCCGTCTGCGTGGCCTCAGACAACTTACCGGCTGGACGGTCCTTTGGCCAATGCCCATGTCACCATGCTCCGCAAGGCCATCGCCCGCCTTCAGCCTCTCGCAGATCGTAACGCAGCGGCTAATGCTAATACGCGGCGCGACTATCAAACGATGTGGGAACAATCGCGCCAGATCGCCCGCGATTCTACCGGTCAAAACGATGACCGTACACGGACAAAGACATGTCACGAGATCAGGAATGCCCAATCTGGAAAGATCGAGAGATGGTGTCAATGGGACGGCCCCAACCAATTGCAGTGGCCAGAACCTCTAACCGACAAGCCCATAGGTGATCCCAAACAGATCGCTTCGAGTCAGGGAAGCGCTGGCGTCGAGCAAGAGGCACACAACTTTTACAATCGAAAGGACTACTCGGATGCACGACCGCTCTTCGAACAGGTTTGCGCTGGGGGTGACTCTGAGTCATGCGCCTTTCTTGGCTATATGGAGCAAAACGAACTCGGTGGTGCGCGGGACTACGCCCGTGCGGCAACGGCCTATAAGAAAGCGTGTGACGATAGCAATGCGTTTGCCTGTAACGAGCTTGGCTACATGTATCAAAACAGGGTGGGCGTCGGACAGGACTATATGCTGGCTATGACACTCTTCTCTAAGGCCTGCAATGCCGGTAGCACCAACGGCTGTGTGAATCTGGGCTACCTGTATCAACATAGTCTCGGCGTCGCCCAAGACTATCCCCGCGCAGTGTCGCTCTACTCTCAAGGCTGTAACGGTGCAACAGCGGTCGGCTGTAACAACCTGGGCATCATGTTCGCCACTGGAAGTGGAGTTGAGAAAGACCTTGCCCATGCAGCTGCGCTTTTCTCGAATGCCTGCGATGCAAACGACCCGGTCGGGTGTAGCGATCTTGGCCGCTCCTATCTGGTTGGCAACGGAGTTGAAAAGGACTTGGGGAAGGCCAAACTGTTTTTCCGCAAGGGCTGCTCTCTTGGGGACAAATCGGAATGCGAACAGGCTCAGCAGCTACCATGATCTCGCCGCGTTCTGGTGCAATCCTCGGGCGATTCAGAACAAGAAGGGATTGGCATGGAACCACAAGAACTGGGGATTCTTAAGGGGCTAGTTCACGAAACAAAAGCGCACGCTAAGGCTTGTCACAAGCCGCTAGCGAACGGAGAGGCCGGGAGGCGAATCACGATGGGCAAAGGAACGGGAGAGGAAGCGGTATTTCCCGAACACATGAAACTGCTTCTCGTCTGCGTCAACAAGACACACGAACCAATCTGCATCTACAATCGGGCTCGCTACTCATGGGAGATCATCCCCGCAAAGGCGGGAGAGGCTGAGTACGTTTTGGCGGTAGAATGGCGTGTCATCATCGGAGTGTTCAAGGCGGAAAAATGGTTCCCTGCCTTGAGTATCCACTTCCCTCAGCTACCACCTGAACATGCAAACTGGGAAGAACAAAAAGGGCGCTTTGGCTTTATTGGCATTCCAGCATCGAACGATGTAAAGCACCTCTACCTTGGAAAAAGCGTTCCGAAAAAATGGAGATTCAGAGGAGCCCCAGTCAGATACGTAAATTTTTAGACCGCAATGAGTAGCTGCTGGCTCACCCTGGTGTCTTCAAATCTTCCTTGTCAGATCCCTCAAATGGGCATCATCGGACTGACCTTGCCGGAACCCCGTTCCGTCGCTCCTGTCTATCCCCGATCAAGCAATCATTTGTGCCGCAGCAGGCGCGGTGCTGCGCACCGGATGAATTATGACACTCCATCCCTCCGAGGGTCGTGCTGGGGATTCTTACGGATACTTGGAAGCAGCCGAGCAGCATCAACAAGTTGCGGCGATCAGGGATTCTTGGGGAAACCCAGGTATACTCACGAATTCTGAAGAGAAAACAGGCTATGCAGATGTGGAAAGCAGAGAGCGCTTCCCACATCCGCACAGCCTCGACGACGGCGGCGAGAGGCAAGAAACCCATTATCAAATAGGGGTTCGGGGAGTCTCCCGCCCGTTGCTGAATCAGAAATAACGCGGTGCGATAGTCGCAGACTATGGCTGATCTTCCTCGAACGGGCAAGAAAGCTCTGGCACTCAGTCTCCCGCGCGAATCCGATCCACGCTTTTGCTGGCAATCTCTACAAAGTCTGCCAAGTTGAGTTGCCTTTCCACCATAGGCGCGGCCTGTAGGGCCATAGTCAGAAAGTATTGGACGGACTCCACGGGAAGTCCCATGCTGAATGCAGGCAGTGCGGTTATCAGGCGAGACGATGCCGTAGGCCCCCAACGGAGGCCACCCATG
>Ga0207933_1000763_pt1 | contig 28385 bp, 21 predicted proteins | sample NGESurdeep092012_4_FD_184488 | JGI IMG/M metagenome (GOLD analysis project Ga0207933, IMG submission 184488) | Arctic peat soil microbial communities from Barrow, Alaska - NGEE Surface sample F53-3 deep-092012 (SPAdes) | ecosystem: Environmental > Terrestrial > Soil > Wetlands > Peat ... | reverse complement strand
CCGTATCGCCCGCAATATCCCGATCCACGAAGGCATCTATATGCAGCTCTCGGCCGAGGCCTTCAACCTGTTTAACCACCTCATCATCACCTCAGTGAATGGCACCTACTCCCAGTTCATCACTCCTGGCGCAACCACCAGCGGGATCAAGTGCAACGCCACCACCACTCCCTCAGGTTCCAACTTCGAGGGCTGCATCTCGCCGTTCGTCACCTCGCCGCTCAACTCCTTCGGTGTGATGTCGGGAACCAACAACGGTCTTTATGGCCCGCGTCAGATGCAGTTCTTCGCCAAGCTGTTCTTCTAACCGCAACCCCACGCAAAAAAAGATGGCCCGGAGCGCTCTCGGAGAAATCCGAGAACACTCCGGGCCATCTCTTTTCCCGCACATCAAACCGCCAGCAAACGCTCTCTTGCCTTTACTAACAACTAACCACTCGCTTGACTCACTCGCACTCTTGCTGCCCGCCCTACGTCTGCTGCCCCTGCGGCTGCTTCTCCGACGCATCCGACAGCGTCACCTTCACATTGAGCTCCCGCTGCCCGCGAACCACCGTCACCGTCACCGTATCGCCCGCATGGTGTTCGTTCAGGGCATTCGAAAGATCCTGCCCGGTCGTAATGTTTTGCCCATCGATCCTGACGATCAGGTCGCCGCCCAGCACAATCGGCGTGAATCCCATGTAGGCCCTCTGTGTTCCGCCCTTCAGGCCCGCGCGCTCCGCCGCTCCGCCCGGCAACACTCGCTCGATCAGCACGCCATAGTCCGCGGACAGTCCTATCTGCTGGGCCAGGTCCGGCCCGATCGGCAGCGTCACCACATCCAGCGAAGGCCGCCGCACCCTGCCATATCGCGCAAAATCATCCAGCACCGTCTTCGCCGTCGCAATCGGAATCGCGAATCCAATCCCCGCCGACTGGTCCGCCCCTCCATTCGGGTTCGACGCAATCATCGTCGTAATCCCGATCACCTCGCCGTGCGAGTTCAGCAGCGGCCCGCCCGAGTTCCCCGGATTCACCGACGCATCCGTCTGGATCGCATTTTCGATCTTCATCCCCGTCGGCAGTTGCACCGACCGCAAAGCCGAGATCATTCCCCGCGTCATCGTTCCCTGAAATCCAAACGGGTTGCCGATCGCATACACCCGTTGCCCCACCAGCAGATTATTCGTGCTCGCCAGTGTCGCCGGCGTCAGGTTCGGCACATCCTTGATCTGCAACAGCGCAATGTCGTGCGCACGGTCCGTCAGTAGCACCGTCGCCGTGTAATTTTTCCTGTTCCACAGCGTCACCTCCACCGACTGCGCACCTTCCACCACATGGTTGTTGGTCAGAATGTGCCCCTCCCGGTCCAGAATGAACCCTGATCCCTGCCCCTGCTGCGGCACCGGCTGATAGAAAAAGTCATACGCCATCTTGGTCGACGTAATGTTCACCACCGACGGCAGCGCCTTCTTGTAGACCCCGATATTCTGCTCTTCCTCAGGGTCCAGCGCCGAATCGGCCCTGGCCTCCGTCATCGTGAAATTGCCCAACGGCCCGCGCACATTCGTGTCCGCCGTCGTAGGCAGATTGCCATGCATCAACCCGGCCAACGCGCCCGTCGGCAGAAAATGAGTGGACAGAAGATAGAAGCCGCCCAGGATCACCAGAACCAGCACTACAGAACGCAATTTCATCGCAGAAAACCTTTACGGACAGGAAAAAAATCGTCCTCCCTACAATTTTAGAACTATGAATTGATTTGTCATCCCGGGAGCCCCGCAAGTCACCCTCGACCGCCTCGTTTCATGCGCCGAATGTACAGTTCCGCTCCGGTACTATTGTGTATCGTACCGACTGTACAAGGAGTGACTTCTGCGTATACCTTCGATACAGCTTCACATAACCTTAGTCCCCCTGCACGGTCTCCCAGAGGACCGGTCCGCTTACATTTTCTAACTCCCCTTTGGCCTGGTGGATCGATGCCGTCTCTGAGCCGCGTTCTCGGCACGCCCATCATTCTTCTGTTCGGAGTGTTCGGCGCCGTCCGCGCGCAGGTCCCGTCAGCCCCAGCCTTACTCTCCGGCACAGTCGACGACCCCTCCGGCGCCCGCATCCCCCACGCCTCCCTGCACATCCATAGCGACTCGTTCGACCAGAACGCTGCCACAAACTCCACCGGCGCCTTCAGCCTCACGCTCCCCCCCGGTACCTACACCCTCACCGTCGACGCACCCGGTTTTCGCACCCTCACCCGCGATTCCATCGTGCTCGGCCCGTCCGATCACCAGAACCTCACTCTGCGTCTCGCCATCGCGGCCCGCCCCGAGGAGGTCAGCGTCGGCCGCTCGTCCCCCAGCACCAACCCCGCCGATAACCGCAACGCCATCACCTTCTCCGGCGCCCAACTCCAGATGCTCTCCGACGACCCCACCGTCCTCCGCCAGCAGCTCATCGCCATGGCCGGTGGCGGCGCGGGTCTCAGCGCGCCGCAGTTCTATATCGACGGCTTCAGCAACGGCCAGCTTCCGCCCAAGTCCGCCATCCGCTCCATCAGCATCAACAACAATCCCTACTCCGCCGTCTTCGATCGCGCCGGCTTCGGCCGCATCGACATTGAAACTCGCGCCGGTGGAGACAAGCTGCACGGAACCTTCGACATGGCCGGCACCGCCAACGCTTTGAACGCGCGCAACCCGTACACCACCGCGCAGCCGCCCTATCATCAGCTCTTCTTCGACGGCAACCTCAACGGCCCTATTACGAAGAAGACCACCTTCTTCCTCGCCGGCAACTCCACAGATCTCCAGAACAACGCGATCGTGAACGCCGTCATCCTCGATCCCGTCACCTACGCGCAGACCGCTCTCTCCGAGGCCGTTCCCAATCCGCAGCGCGACGACGACTACAGCCTGCGCCTCGATCGCATCATCTCAGCCGCGAACACCCTTAACGGCCGGTACGAGATCCATCGCACCCACCTCACCAACGCCGGCGTCGGCCTGCTCGTTCTCCCCAGCGAAGGCGCCGCCAGCAACGTGCTTGTCCAGACGCTGCAACTTGACGACAACGACGTCGTCAGCCCCAAAATCGTCAACGAACTGCGCTTCCAGGATATCCGCACCCGCCTTCGCCAGGACCCCAACGACACATCGCCGTCCATCATCGTCGAAGGCGCATTCTCCGGCGGCGGCTCGCCCCCGCAAGCTCTGCGCGACTCCCTGGATCACTACGAGTTCGTAGACGATCTCTCCATCGATCACGGTGCCCACTTCCTCCGCGCCGGCGGCCGCTACCGCCTCTATCGCGAGAGCAACTACTCCAGCGGCGGCTACAACGGCCAGTTCCTCTTCCCCAACATCACGGCTTACCAGATCACCAGGCAGGCTCTCGCGGCGAACCCAAATGTAACCGATCAGCAGATTCGCTCCACCTGCATAACCACGAGTGCCGGCCCCGTCTGCGGCGGTGCCACGCAGTTCAACCTCACCGCCGGCCAGCACAGCGCCTCCGTCTTCACCGGCGACCTCGGCCTCTACATCGATGACGACTGGAAACTGACTTCCAACTTCACTTTGAGCTTCGGCCTCCGTTACGAGACCCAATCAGCCATCCCGGATCACGCCGATCCTGCTCCTCGCCTCGGATTCGCCTGGGCCATCGGTTCCAAAAAGTCGAAGGCTCCCATGGTCACTCTGCGCGGCGGCGCCGGCATCTTCTATGGCCGCTTCGACATCGCCAATCTCCTCCAGGCAGTCCGCCAGAACGGCACGAGCCAGCTTACCTACTTCGTTCAGAATCCCTGCTTTTATCCCACCCTACCGCCGGTCTCGACCTCAGACTGCACCTACAATCCCACCGCTACCGAGCCCACGATCTATCGCGTCGATCCGCGCCTTCATACGGCCTACGATTTCGTCACCAGCATCACGGCCGAGCGCTCCATCGGCCGAATCGGCAGCATCACCGCCAACTACCTTCAGGCCCACGGCGTCCACCAGTATCTCTCCATCAATGCCAACGCGCCGCTGCCCGGAACCTTCAACCCCGCCGACCCCAACAGCGGCGCCCGCCCTCTCGGCGGCACGCAAAATATCTATCAATATTCATCTGAGGGCGTCAGCAACGGCCGCGTCTTCTTCTCCAACCTCAATCTCAATCCCAAACCGCAGCTCTTCGTCTGGGCGTTCTACTATGCCCAGTACAACTACAGCGATGTCAGCGGCGCCTCCGCCTTCCTCTCCAACTCCTACAACATCAAACAGGACTACGGCCCCAACGACAGCAACCTTCAGCAGCTCTTCTGCGGCTTCTCCTGGGAGCTTCCTTACGGCTTCAGTCTGCAGCCTTACATCAGCGCGCACACCGGCCGTCGCTTCAACATCACCACGGGGACGGACCTCAACGGCGACACCATCTACAACGATCGCCCCACCTTCGCGACCGATCTCTCGCGCCCCTCCGTCGTGAATACCGCCTTCGGCAACTTCGATACCAATCCGCTGCCCACCCAGACCATCGTCCCCTACAACTACGCGCGCGCTCCCGGCCTGGTCTGGGTCGACCTTCAGGCCAGCAAGAGCTTCCACATCGGCCCCCGCCCCCACGCTGCCGCATCCGCTGCACCGCTGGCAGCCCCTTCCACCACCCAGTCGAGTGCCGCACCTTCAGACAAGCCAGCCACAGCGCAGGCCAGCACCAACCCCACGCCCAAGCCCGATCGCCCTTGGTCGCTGAACTTCACGTTGGAGGTGCAGAACCTCTTCAACCACACCAACCCCGGCCCTCCGGTCGGCGTTCTCACCTCACCCTTCTTCGGCCGCTCCCTCTCCCTGTCCCCTGACTTCGGAACCGCCCTCACAGCCGCCAATCGCACCGTCATGCTCCACTCCTCTTTCAGCTTCTAGCAACCGCAAGCCAAAACAAAAGTCCGAATCTAACGACTTGAAGGCCTTGCGCAAGGTGGAGGAAAGGGAAGGGCACAGCGCCGCCGAGCCCAAAAAGCAAAGGGAGCCGAAACCGGCTCCCTTCACTGTCAATGTTCTACCGTCTACGCTCTACTGTCTGCTACTTCGCGACCAGCTCCGCCTGAGCGCCGGCCTTTAACGCCTCAGCCTTGTCCGTAGCCTCCCAGGTAAAACCCTCGCCCGTGCGACCGAAGTGCCCATACGCCGCCGTCTTCTTGAAGATCGGCCGCCGCAGGTTCAGGCTCTCGATGATGCCTTTGGGCGTTAGCTTGAAGTTCTCGCGAATCAGCTCAACCAGCCGCTGCTCGCTCACCGTTCCTGTCCCGAAGGTGTCCACCCGCACGCTCACCGGCTCAGCCACGCCGATCGCATACGCCAGCTGCACCTCACAGCGGTCGGCCAGCCCGGCCGCGACGATGTTCTTCGCCACATACCGCGCCATGTACGCCGCCGAGCGGTCGACCTTTGTTGGGTCCTTGCCCGAGAACGCGCCGCCGCCATGCCGCCCCATCCCGCCATACGTGTCGACGATGATCTTGCGCCCCGTCAGCCCCGTATCCCCCATCGGCCCGCCGATAACAAACCGCCCCGTCGGGTTGATGTGGAACTTGGTGTTCGCATCCAGCAGCTCCGCCGGAATCACAGCCTTGATCACGTGCTCCAGAATCTCGGCGCGCAGCTGCTTGTTGTCGACATCGCTGGAGTGCTGCGTCGAGATCACCACCGCATCCACGCGCACAGGCTTAAAGTCCGAGTCGTACTCCACCGTAACCTGGCTCTTGCCATCCGGCCGCAGATACGGCAGCTTGCCGTTCTTGCGAACCTCGGTCAGCTTTTCGGCCAGCCGGTGCGCCAGCGAGATCGGCGTGGGCATCAGCTCCGGCGTCTCGTTCGTCGCATACCCGAACATCATGCCCTGGTCGCCCGCGCCGCCCGTGTCCACGCCCTGCGCAATGTCCGGGCTCTGGCGGTTGATCGTCGAGATCACGCCGCACGTATTGCAATCGAAGCCCTTCAGCGCATCGTCATAGCCGATCTCGCGCACCGTCTCGCGCACCAGCGTCTGAAAATCGACATAAGCCTTGGTTGTAATCTCGCCTGCGACCACAACGAGTCCCGTGCATGTCAGCGTCTCGCATGCCACGCGGCTGGTCGGGTCCTGCTCCAGGCAGGCATCGAGAATCGCGTCGGAAATCTGGTCGGCAATCTTGTCCGGATGACCTTCGGTCACGGACTCACTTGTAAAGAGGAAACGGTCGGTTGCTGTCGCCAAAGCGATGTACTCCTGTTTGAGATAGCCGGACCCGCCCACATCTTTCATCCACAAAATTCTGTAAGACGATTGCGCAGAGCGCCCGACGACCGGTTTCATCCACCGCACACGCACGCTCTCTAGCGAGCAGACTTGGCGAATTCCGGTCGCTCCACTCCCCGATGAGAATCGGTTTTGCGGAACCTATTTATTCTACCCTGCGCCGCAGATCCGGTCGCACAGCCCCCCACTCACCTGCGAAAATCCAACCCTGAACGGCGCCACCAGCCCCTCAACGGAGCCGCCTCCGTCCCCAAAACCAGAACGGCGCCCGCCAAAGCGGACGCCGTTCTGGTCGAAGGATGCTGTTGAAAATTAGAACTCGAAACGTCCCGCGAACTGGACAATGCGGGCATCCCGGTAACCGGTAACCTCGCCGAATGTTGTGCTTGAGCTGATTGCGGTGCCGACCGTATTCACGTTGGTGTGATTAACCGCGTTGAAGGCTTCCGCGCGCAACTGGAAGTTCAGCCGATCGTAGATGCGGAAGTTGCGGTGTATGCCGACATCAAGGCGGTTGAAGCCCGGACCTTCAATTGTCCCGCGTCTCGCCGTACCGGGAACTGAGCTGCTCGGATCCGTCGCGGCAAAAGCGCCCGTGTAGAACCACAACTTGTTGTATCCCCTATTGTGGATCTTCACTCCGTAACCGTTGTTTGGATTACCTAATTGGTTCGGGCGTAGACCCGCATTCGTGTTTCCGAGAACGCTCAACCCGGCGTTATCGGTAATGTACCCGGTATTCGTGCGTCCATTAAAGACGCTCGTCACTCCATTGGGAAGGTTGTACGAGGGCGAAAACGCGGAGCTGGCGGATACCGTGAGAGGAAGACCCGAATTGATTGCGTAGATTCCCGAAACCTCCCAGCCTCCGATCAGGCGTCCCTTCAGCCCGTGCTGATCGCGGTACCAGGGCAGTTCCCAAACGCCGTCGAAGCTAAGGACATTGGTGCGATCCACAGCCGCCCGGCCATAGTCGCCGTTGATATTGTAGATGTTCTGGATGAACCCCGAATAATCTGCTTGGGCATTGGTCAGATCACGCGACCACGTGTAGTTCGCGTCGATGTAGGTCTTTCCGCTGAACCGCTTGGTGACCTTCACCTGCATCGAGTTGTAATTCGAGCTGAAGATCGTCCTCAGCGCGTCGATGGCGAAGTACCCGAGATACGGCTTGATCTGGTTCAGGACGCGATCACAGGTCGAGTTCAGGAAGGACTGTTCGCCAGTATCCGGGTCGATGCAGGCACTTCCCGAATTCTTAGGCTGAACCTTTCCGACCCAGGCGCCTGGCGCAGGCTGGTTGATCTCGAGCGCACCAAGAAGATGCGTGCCGTGGTCACCGAAGTACCCTAGGTCCATCATCAGCGTTGGCGTAATCTGCTGCTGGACGTCGAGAGAGTACTGCTGCACATAGGGAGTCTTATAACTCGTCGGAACCGCTTGTACACGTCCGGGAGTAGTCGAAAGGGCCGTCGTCGCGCCACCCGTCGGGCTGTCGAACGAAGTCTGGCCCACCGAGTACGTGGCGACGGACGGAGGATTGTTGAAGACTGTCGTTTCGTAGTAGCTCACCTCCGCATCATCAAACGACCAGCCATAACCGCCGCGCAGCGCCGTCTTGCCGTCGCCGAACACATCGAAGGCAAAACCAATGCGCGGAGCGAAGTTATATTTCTGTGCCGAGCCCACCTTATTCCCGTAAGGCGAAGCCTGACTATTGTTGGCGCTGTTCGGGCCATTGAAGATCATGCCGTTGATGTAGTTGATTCCAGAGTAATCCGCACTGGGGTTGGAACTCGTAGACTGTCCCGCATTACTGCCCGTCTGGTTACAGGTTGCGGTAAAACAAATCAGGCCGGACGCCGCGATCGTCGGCGTCTTCGAAGGGTCATACTTCGAGGGGTCGAAGTTGCTCAGCAGCAAGTTGGCATCCCAGGGCTGCCCATAATACGCATAGCGCACGCCCATATTCAGCGTCAGCCGAGGTGTCGCCTTCCAGTTGTCCTGCACGAACGCCTCGTACAACGACTCCTTAATGTCGGTGACCGGATCGCGTGAAAGCTGGCTGAACCCGCCGTTCGCGTTGCCCGTCAGGAAGTTGGCGAACCCCTGCGCCTCAGCTGCGCCCGAGGCGCTATTGGCCGGAACGCACCCAGGCCCTGTGGTGGGGGGTTTGCAAACATACGCGGTATCGTTGGCAAACGCGAACGAGCCCTGCGTTCCCGTCGTGTTGTTCTCAAGCTTCTGGTAGTGGTTGTAAGAGAAACCCGCGATGATGGTATTCGTGTGCAGCTGCTTGGTTACATCACCGAAGGCCTGATGATTGGTGCCATGGTCGATGTAGGCGATGCTCGGATTCAGCGTCGACATGCCGCTGATTGAGAGCGTCGGGATCACGCCGACAGTGTTAGCGAAAGGCGTCGCCGCTTTGATGTCCGGAGACTGATCCGAAGCCAGAAAGCCCGAAGGCGTCGAGACGATATTTCCATTGGAGAAGGCATACCCTGCATTCAGCACAAGAGTCGGGCTGAACATATAGGTGCCATGCGCCAGATGTTGTGTGCCTGGATTGACCACACTTGCTATATTCGCGCCGGGAATAGGAACCGTAGTGAATTGACCTTCGGAAAGATGTTCAGGGAAGGTGTCATGCAAATAACGATAGAAAACGGTGAGCTTTTGCCCGAACTGCTGATCTACACGCACAAGCGTGTCGTTGTTATTGAAGGTGTTCTTGAAGTTGGAAAAGATTGAGTGCGGGTCAAAGCCATGCGCTATGTCGTAAGTCTCGTCCGGCACAGGAACTCTGCTGTATACGTCCTTCAGGTAAGCCTGCGCCATCGGCGAAAGGTTGGTAACCTGCGTTCCAGTTGCCGTGCAGGTGTTCACCTGCGTGAGAGGATCGGTCGTATAGGCCGTGCATACCGTCACAGGTCCGGTGGTCCAGGTGCCGTTGATCTTCTGGCCGGAGTTAGTAAAATCCCCGGTGCGCTCAGATGCCTGCGGCACGATCGCTTGCACTCCGGACGCGTACTGAATAATGCGCTGCCACTCTTCGGAGACGAAGAAGAAGGTCTTGTCTCTGCCGTTGTAAACCTTCGGGATCCAGACGGGTCCGCCGATGCTGAAGCCGAAAACGTTATAGCGGTAAGGAGTTTTCTTGAATCCGAGAAAGTCGTTGGCATAGCCATTGGCGTCGAAAGCATCATTGCGCACATACTCATAAGCGCTGCCATGGACTTTATTCGTGCCGGACTTGGTCACAACATCGATCTGTCCCGAAGCATTTCGCCCGAACTGCGCACTGTATTGTCCGCGCAGCGTCTTGAACTCGGCAATGGCGTCTGGGCTCGGGTACGTATAGAGAGTCAGATTCGCGCCGCGGTCCAGGTTGTCGGCGCCGTCAATCGTCCAGCCATTGGAGGTCGTGCGGCCGCCGTTGACAGAGAAAGCCACGGTGCTCGATGCCCCGCTCAGGCCCGAAGGTCCGCGGGTAAGGTCGTCCGTGCCGCCGCCGAAGGACACGCCCGGCTGCAGATTCATCAGTGTCTCGTAGTTACGCGTGACCAGCGGCATTTCATTAAGCTGCGTGCTGTTGATGAGTCCCTGCGAAGTAGCGTCCTCAAGATTCAGCTGCAACTGGTCCGCCTCAACACTGACCGTCTCACTGACAGAGCCGGTCGCCAGCGTCCGGTTGACCGTAAGGGCATCATTGACGTGCAGCACAAGTCCCTTCACGTTCACGGTCTTGAAACCCTGGTCGGCCACCTGGACCGTATAGGTTCCGAGCGGCAGCGACGTCCCGGTATAAAAGCCCGCGCCGTTCGTGCTCACCGTGCGGATGGTTTCGCCGCGGTCAGTATTGATCAGCTTGACCGTCGCGCCCTTGATCGCCGCGCCCGTCGAATCTGTCACGGTTCCGCTGATGCTGCCACTGGTCATACTCTGGCCGCCAGCTAGGCTCATTGCTGTCGCTGCGAAAACCGCGCAGAGAGCACCCCGCATCCATCGTCTGCATCCTGTCATCGGTGTTGCCTCCAAAAGTTTCTGAACTGCCAGCCTGAAAAAGCGGTGATCCGGTCCCGCTGTACTTGGGTATCCGGTCGCGGTCGTTGTTTCTCAACGAAGTCGGTTTTCCAGCGCCCAAACCGAAAAACCTGGTAAACCGAATCAAAAAGTACCACGTATCAAATCAGGAAAAACTTCCCGGTGGAGCATTTGTTTCACGTGATATAAATTTTTAGAGTTCAACGCGACATTATTCTGACGCTACCCAAGTGTCAAGAAGATTCTGATTCTCTGGATCAAGGATGCACCGGCACATTCCGCCTTTTTGCCCGGTATTTTTTACAAAACGGTAGGCCTATGTCCATCGCCAGGTCCCTCCCAAGTTGCGCCCGCGGGTGTCCGGAGATGTCCAGCTGCGACCTTAATTGAGCCGTCCCCGCAACCGAAAAGCGGGCATACGCAATCCAGCGGTACAAATGTTTCACAAAATGATATACCGTGGAGCCCTGTTCGATCGCTCGACTGACCCAGGCCTAGACGTTGTGTTGCGGTGCCGGCCCGCAGCGCGCCGCCAAGGCGCCAATGAATGGAAGATTCGGGGCCGCTGATCGCCTGCCCCCCGCGAGGAACCTACCTGTATGCCGCCAAAGAGAGAGCCCCGACACCCGCACTTCCAAGCCGCCACGGTTCTCCAGCTGCACGATCTCAGCGAAGCCCGCCGCAAGATCATCCGCCCTGTCCTCGAAAGTCCCCGCGACTTCGTCCTGCTGAACGTTCGCGACATGGCCCGCCGTCTCGAAACCGGTTCGGCCACCGTCGTCCGCATCGTCCAGGCCCTGGGCTTTTCGAGCTACAAGGAATTCCAGCACTATCTTCACTATCTCTCCATCACCAGCGCCACCATTCTGGACAGCATGCAGGCCGGCGGCAGCAGCACCCAGACGCCCAAGTTCCTCCGCGACTCGCGCCGCCAGCTTCAACAGAACATCGAGTTCGTTCTGGAGCGCGTCGACCTCCATCAGGTCCTCAACATCGCCGTCCGCATCGACGCGGCCGAACGCATCCTCCTGCTGGGCGGCGACATGGCCGCCCCTCTGGTCGACTACATGGAATATCACCTCACCATCGCCGGCCTTCCCGTCGTTGCGGCCACCAGCCCAGGCCGCGCCACCCACCTCGCCCGCTCCACCGGAACCAAGGACATTGTCATCGGCATCAGCTTTCGCCGCGGCCTCCGCATGACCATCGAAGGCATTCAGAAGGCGAGGGAAAACGGAGCCTATTGCGTGGGCGTCGCCGATTCGCCGCTCTCGCCGCTGGCGCGCTTTTCCAATGAGCTTGTCATCGTGCCCATCAACAGTCTCTCCTTCGCGGCCAGCTACGTGGCTCCCATCGCGTTGATCGATCTGATCACCGCGGCCGTCGGCAGCTTGAGGCGCAAGCAGGTTGTCGATCGTTTGCAAGAAGCCGACTTCGAGCAGAAGCACGGCTACCGCTGGTATCAGACCGAGTCATGATCGCGCGCTAAGTGATATCGACATTTAATTGAATAAGATAGAAATTGTCATCCTGAGCGCAGCGAAGGACCTGCTGTCTGCTCGGAGCGCCACCCTTCCTCCCGTTTTCCAACCCATTCTGTCCCGACCGGTCGATCTATATGTCGACTCCGCAACTCCGTCCCACCACAACACTGTCATCTCGACCGGAGCGAACGGTTTCATCGTTCGCGTAGTGGAGAGACCCGCAGTTTCTGCTCAAACTCACGGCCACATCTTCAGGGAAACCGCTCTGACGGCGTCAGGCACAGTCCAGGTGCCGGGTGCCCCATTCATGCCGACAGTTTCATCGTCGGCATGGGTGGGATCGCACTCCACCCGTAGCGCCAATGCCTCAACCGTTTGTTGTCATCCTTCGCCGCAGGTGGAGGATCTGCGTCTGCTTTTGTCTTCGCCTTTTCCGGTTGTCATTCCGTAGCGCAACCAAGGAACCTGCCCTTGCTCCTTTGTTGGTCATCAGCGGCAAAGGCTCGCTCTGGGAGATCGGGGTCCGCGAAGTACCCCCGTTCCAAGCGCCAACGGCGCGCTCTATAACAGCCTGGGGCGAAGCCCCAGGAAACAGCCGCGCCGCAGGCGCTTCCGCTCTGGCGAAGGCAGGAGCAGCACCGCGACACGGCAATGCAATTCTGCGCTTATTTGTTGGTGGTATTTTTGGGGATGGGTGCGTTATATCCACAGTCAGCTTCTGCTGGCCTAGTTCCAAGGGAGTCGGTGGTGAGCTTACAGACTCTGCTGCTACCGGGCGGAGCGTCCAATGTATTGCCGTGGAATAGGTCGAATGGAACAGTCGTGAATCGGTGTTGGCCGACTGAGTCTTGCGCGATGGTCAAAGTCCAATTCTCGTGTTCTTCCTTAGAGAGTTTGGGGAAAACCATCTGCGTATCTCTGGTCAAGCGTAAAACTTGCGAGTCGCTTCGAGACAGATCAGGTCGCGCTATTCCATGGAGATCCACTGGAACTGCATATGGTCGGCCCATGATTCGGGCAAGTGCGGCTGTCGCCTCATCTGCTCTCGTCTTCAACCCTTGGGTCTGGTTATCTAATGCACTCGCTCGTCGTGTAGCTGCGGCGGATTTCTGGTCGGCTATGTCGGCTTTGGTCTCCGCAGCGGAGACCACATCTGATTCGTGGGAGCGGATCGCAGCGTCGGAATTTGAAACAAGTACTTCAAATACCGTCTCACTGGCAATGCCTCCGACAACCATGAATAGGCCTAGGCAGTATCCACATATAGACTTTGCGGGTGGGGTGTGAGCTGTTGCAGTTGTTGATGTGGCGAGTCGATATGAGTTGAGCGGGGCGCAGTGGGAGCGGATCAAGGACACGCTTCCGGGACGTGTAGAGTATGTTGGCCGGACGGCGGCGGACAACCGCCAGTTCGTCGACGGTGTGTTGTGGGTGCTGCGCTCGGGTGCGCGCTGGCATGATCTGCCGGAGCGCTACGGCAAGTACAAGAGCGTGCACACGCGGTTCATGCGCTGGGCGCGGGCCGGCGTGTGGGAGCGCATCTTCGCCGACCTGGTGAAGGATAAGAAGAACCAGTACCTGATGATCGACTCGACCATCGTGCGGGCGCACCAGCAGGCGGCCAGGGGCCGCAAAAAGGGGGCTCCGCAGACCAGGCTCTGGGGCGTTCCCGAGGCGGACTGAGCACCAAGATCCACCTGCTGGCCGATGAGGCCGGGCTGCCGGTGGCCTTCCGCATCACGGCTGGACAGGCGGCCGAATATGCCCAGGCGGTCAGCCTGCTGGAGGGCCAACAGGCCGAAGCGGTCATCGCCGACAAGGGATACGACTCGGCCGAGATCGTCGCTGCGATCGAAGCTCTGGGCGCAGTCGCGGTCATCCCGCCGCGAAGGCACTGGAAACATCCGCGCAGCTACGACCGTGCCTTGTACAAACAGCGAAACCTGATCGAGCGCTGCTTCAATCGCCTCAAAAACTTCCGCCGCTTCAGCACCCGCTACTGCCGTACCATCGAAGCCTTCCGCTCCTGTGCCGCTCTCGCCTGCGCCTCGATCAGACTGCAGCTATATGTGGATACACCCTAGTGCTGCCGTTGGATATATCCAGCTACCGGGCTTGTCTGGTAAGAGTGGGAGTTTTTTCCTGTACCTTTTCCAGTTCTTGAGGTCGAAGGTCACTTCGAATATTTCAAACATGCATCCGACCGCAACGACGATTCCCGAAATCCAAACGCCCCTAAACCATCTTGTACTGACGAATTCGAGTCCCAGCCTTACGGGATCAGGCGCAGCAAATGATCCGTATATGAAGGAAAGAAGTAGAGAAGTGAGGTGGTTCCTCATCGGCAATAAATACGTTGGCTAACCCAAATTTTAAACCCAAAAGCCCCGGCAGAACCACCGGAGCTTGACGGGGTTGGTAAACTAACAGTGTTTGGGGTAACGACCACGACGGTCTGATCACCATGCTTCACAGTGACTACGATTCGTCCGGTCCGGATGCGAACTTCGACAGAGAACATCCAATCTCCTTCCCGGCCACCACGGACACACGGATGGAACCCGCTTCCAGAAGGCTCTGGCGCAGGTTGGCGGCAAGCGTCTGACGTGGGTGGAGTTGACGGGGAAGGAGTCCAAAAAAGTGGGCTGGGACTGGTCCTCTTCGGGGGCGTAGGTGTATTTCGTATGCGGAGAAGGCTTCTCGGTTTTGGCTTGAGCAAGCCTATCCCGGATTTCGGCTGGAGAGACGGAGAGGACGGAAGCCAAAGCTTTCGTGAACTTCTCGTGTTCTGGCGTTAATCTCGCGGCGGTCTGCTTTAAAGGCTTCACGTCCGCTCCCCCTGAAAAGTGCAGGGCCGAGGTGCTACATTCGTAGTCCCAGTCCTGCATTCGAAGATTAACACACTGAGTAGAGACGCGATGCACATTTGTTATCTGGACGACTCTGGCGATGCGACCGTCCGTGCCTTTTCGGTTTTATCCGTCCCAGTCTTGGAATGGCACACGTGCTTCAAGCATGTGAAAAGCTACCGCAAGGTTCTGAAGGAGAAGTGTGGCATTTACGTTCGGAAGGAGTTGCACGCAACTGAGTTTGTTGGGGGGCGCGGCAAGGTTGCACCATACTCGGTCTCGAAAGGAGAGCGTGTCCGCATCTACAACAACGCACTCGTGGCAATAACCCATCTTCCCGGCGTCAAGCTTTTCAACGCCATCGCCGCAAAGCGAGATGAGTACACATTGTTCGAAAGGCTGCTCAATCGTATCAACCGGACGATGCAGGAATGGGACAGCCACGCACTTCTGATTTCAGACGAAGGGAAAGACTACAACCGCTTGGTGCGAAAGATGGGAGTCTATAACCCCATTCCCAGCCAATTTGGTGGACCACCGCGAAACATAACTCTCGACAGAATCATCGATGAGATTTTGTACAAGCGATCTGAAGATTCTCACTTCATCCAGATGGCCGATTTCTGCGCGTATGCACTGCTACGGAGCGAGGTGCAGATTCCCAGCAAAAATGCACTCGGGCTGAACCACTCGTCCAACAGGCTTCAGCCACTTTGCCAAACCCAGTGCTACCGTACTGACCCCCGGAAACTCGGAATCATTCGGGTTTAGACTTGGGTTAGCCAAAGTATTTATTGCCTCCTCATCATACTGTCGTGCCTTGGTTTACTGACAGTTTGCGGAGTAGTCTACATCTGCCGGGTGCCCCATTCATGACGACAGTTTCATCGTCGGCATGGGTGGGGTAGCACTCTCTCCGCCCAGCCCAAAAGCCCAGATAGTATCGAACTCGCTGTCGGCTCGCGTCGCCACACCGGCCGCTTTCGTTTGCAGCCCCAACCGCGGCCTCACCGCGAAGTGCCACGCCGTCCAGGCCAGCGCGGCCAGCCCGATCAGCATCAGCAGCACGCCCAGCCATCCTCGCCTCGTGTGTCGTCTTGCAGACATCCGGTTGCGCTTCACGCTCTCCGCAAACGTCGCCCAATCCGGTTCGTTGGCCTCGCCCATCTCGCTGGCCGCGAACCGCTCCAGCCACTCACCCTCTTCCAGCCCCACCACCCGGCAGTAATTGCGGACAAGTCCCTTGTTGAACACGCCGCCCGGCAGGTCGGACCGCTTCTCCGCCTCCAGCGCGCGCAGATGCTGCATCGACACTTTCGTACTGCTCGCAATCGCTTCCAGCGCAACCCCGCGAGCCTCGCGCTGCTGCTGCAGCTCTCTTCCGAACCCGACGCCCATGGCTGCCGATCCGGCCCGTGGCCCAGGGGCCCAGACCCTTCCCGAGAGGATTGGTTTTGTTACCGCGGCTGGCGCTTCGGGTGTAGCTCCAGCAGGAGCACATTCTGCCCGGGAACCGTCTCTGTCCGCGAGGGATGAAGCTCTTCCGCAATCGCGTTCGGGCTGCCCGGCAGATGCTCGCCGTTCAGAATCGCATGACTCGCATGCAAGTCCAATGCTTCCTTCGTGATAGCATCTAACCCGTTACCCGGCACGGGAATTGCTATATACCCCGTTGTGACCGAAAACTGCACAGGGTCCGGCGTCATCCTGTACGATCCCCTGCCGTCGGACCGTAAACAACGCCAGAAACCAGGCAATCACCGCCGCATACAACAGCATTGGGTCGGGCGTCAGCGAACCCTCCCATCCCGGCGGCAGCAGAAGGCACAGCGCCACCCTCCGGCTGCCTGTCGCCGCATCGCCACCTGCCACGCCACCAGCGCCCACACCACGCCAACCAGCGTTGTAACCACAAGCGCACCATGGAGGGGAAATGTGGCCGAAGGGCTTCAAAACCAGCAAAACCTCTCGCTCGGAGGCATCACTAGCCGCTCCTTCTGGCCTTTCAAGGTTTTTCACATTCGTGCCGTAGCTTCGTCGGAGCCGCTCGCAGCGCTGTCGTTGCGAATTCGGCGCACCGCAAGTTCGACGGTCAACGGCGCCAGCGCCAGAGCAAAGGGGATGAAGATCCGAACCTCGTCCAGCTTGCCCATCACGATCCAGAGAATCAGATAGAGTGCGCTGCCAACGATCAGCCCGGCGCTCGCGCCGTCCTCACCTGCTCGTTGCCGCCAGAAATAAACTCCGGTCCACACTATGGGGAGGATAAAGAAGATAAAGGGCGGGAAGGTAAGTGGCTGCCGCAGATCATGCCTTGCCATGACGATGGGTATCGAACCATAGCTCGTATGCGGATACATCACTCGCATGATGTAGAGCTGGATTGCCCCGGCCACAGCAATAGCTGCCGAACTCGTGAGCACTGCCGCGCGCCTTGGAAGCGAGAGTCCATGGCCGAACCGAGAGAAGCAAACAAGCAGCATGCCGAAGTTCAACAGGCATGCAACATCGGCCCGGATCCACGCCTGCAAAGCAGCCGCTGCGATCACCCCGCAAGCCAGCACCACCTGCCGCGAACCGCTTGGCGGGGACGAACTCCGCGGGCTCCACAGCCAGAACATGACCGCCGCTAGGCCCACGGTCGGCAACGTCTCCGGCCGGAAGAAGAACTCCGACCAGGCCAGATAAAAGCACACCAGCATCACAAAAGCTGCGGAGGCAAACCACTGCATTTCCGCGCTCGCGTAGCGTACCAGCCTCTTGCGCTGCAGCAGATCATAGAGAAGGAATACCGCGAGCAGCGAAGAGACAACATCCATCAGCGCAAAGCCGTGGCGAAATCCCCATCCCAGGTGCTGGACCAACCACCAGGCCGTCAGCTTCACACCTACGCGATACTGCTCCGGCGCGAGCCCGGTACCGTGTACAAAAGGGAGCCAATACTTCGGCCAGTAATGATCGGTGTCGCTATATTGCCAGTAATTCCGGTTGCACACTCCAAGCACTGCGGCCAGCAGAAGAAGCCGAGTCGTCCGCTGCGGGCCTGTCCGTCCGGGAGGCACAGCAGACTCTTCAGACGCAGCTTCTCTTTGCAGACCCGCTTCTGCCTGACTTGACGATGGAAACTCCATTCTCGAGTGTGAGTCTACTGCATTCGTCGATTCGTGGCTCCTGCATCCTCATTCCCGCCTCGATTTCGCGTACTCTGTGTCCAGCATGCGTCTGCCGTTTCCCACCAGAATCTCCGTGCAAAAGACGCTGATCTTTGCCATTGTTGTTCTGATCGCGCAGCTTCTGGAGAAGACCGATCCCATTTTCAGCGGACTGTTCTTCGTGTACATCATCCTGAGTGTGCTCGCCTTCAACCTGGCCGGCGGCTTTTCCCGCGCATCCGGCAGTTATGTCTTCTGGTTCGCTTTGCTGACCTGTATCGTCGGCGGCCTCTGGAAGGTCGTGCTCGGAGAACCAGGCGACTCCAATCTCACAGCTCCTTCGGTCACTTTGGCGACTTACGTCGTCGGCATGGCGATGATTATCGTCTCGCTTTTTGTCAGTCACAAAGCCACACGCAACACTGGCGGTTTTAGCACTCTTCTGCATGCGGACGATATCAATCTGGGATTGGCCAGCCTGGGATGTTTATTGGCCGACGTGTTCGCTTTCTACTCCCTGCATTTTCTCCCCGGAGGAAGCGGCACACTTAACAGCATTATCGTTCAGGAAAACGTCTTTCTTCCCCTTGCCATCCTGCTGGGGACCGTGTACACCATCCGTCGTAGCGGCGGCCGGCGCAGTGTGAACGTCGTCACTGCAATTGCGTCCGTGGCGATGTTTACCTTTGGCCTGATCAGCTACTCCAAGCAGGCGATGTTTACTCCTTTCGTCTGCTGGCTGGTAGCCGCCGCCTCGCAGCGTTATCGTCTGCGTCCCGGGCAACTGCTGCTACTAGCGGGCTTTTCCGTCTACTCTGTTATGATCCTCTCGCCGCTGTCCCAGGTGGCACGTGCCATCGTTCCTGACAACTTCGATCGTGGGCAGCGACTGGAACTCAGCATCGATCTACTCAGCCATCCCCTCCGCCTGCGCGCAACTTATACCGGAATGATTGGGGCAGACGTTCCCGGGCAGGTTCTGCCCGTATTTGCTCGGAGCTACTTTGACACCCCCCAGGGTTTGCTCGACCGTTTGACGATCATCAAGTCTGACGATCGTCTCGTCAATTACACCTTGCAGGGCCACACCGACGGCTATCAGAGATTCATCTACTACTTCATCAACTGGATTCCCCATTTCATCCTGCCCAACAAGGAGAGTTTTGCCCCCCCCGGCGGCATCGCCGCCGGCAACTACTATGCCCACGAAACCGGCGGGTTCCTGGCGCCCGAAGACTTCACCACCGGCATCTCCTTCAGCCCTACCGCCGAAGCCTTCCATATGGAAGGCTGGGTTGGCATCCTTCTGCTTGGACCTATCGCCTGGATACTGCTTTTCACGACCGTAGATCTCATCTGCGGCGATCTCCGCCGGTCTCCGTTCGGCTTGATCGCCGCCGTGGCCTTTGCTCATGTCGCGCCCGAGAGCTTGCTCGGCGGGCTTGTCCAATTCGTCTGGACCGGAAATATTGCGATCATCATTGCCATCGCCTTCTGCGCCTACTTCGCGCCCGTGCTCGGTGCGTTGCTGGCGGGCTCATCGGATTCTCCGCGCCCATCCTCTGGCGCAGCCAATCTCGCCCCCACCAGCGGATCCTGATCCAGCCGCGCGGAGCCTCGCCCGGCTCGCGTACACTTTTCCTTGCGGAGATCCGCTGACTGCGCTCATGAACAAACTTATTTTCGGCAACCTCGTCCATCGTCCGCTCCGCTCCGTCATCAGCGTCTTTGCCGTGGCGATCGAGGTCGTCATGATCCTCTCCATCGCAGCCGTGATGTTCGGGATCCTCAACGGAAGCCGCCGCCAAACCACTGGCATCGGCATGGACATGCTCGCGCACCCCGGCGCCGCGACCGCCCTGATGAACACCTCTGCCGCCTCCGCCGACATCCGCATCGCCGATGTTCTCCGCAAACTCCCGCACGTCGAGGTCGTCGCTCCGGTCAATATCAAACTCACCACCGGCGCCGCGATTGAGAACATCTACGGCATCGATTACAGCAGCTACAACACTCTTCGCCCCTTCGTCTTCCTGTCGGGCGGCCCCTTCCAGCAGCCCTTCGACATGATCATCGACGACCTGCAGGCCGCCAGCGGCAAGGGCCTGCGCGTGGGCGACACGGTTAAGGCGCTCAGTCATGACTTTCGCGTCTGCGGTATCGTCGAGCACGGTAAAGGCAGCCGCAAATTCATCCGCCTCGACACCATGGATCAGCTCGACGGCAACCCCGGCAAAGCCGCCGAGTTCTTCCTCAAAACCGAGAACCAACCCCAATTTCAGGAAGACGTCCGCAAGGAAATTCTCTCCACCCCGGGGCTCGAGGACTGGAGCGTCCAGACCATCCAGGAGTTCCTCTCCACTCTCACTCCGGAACGCATGCCGGGCTTCAACATCGCGCTCCGCGTTGTCATCGGCATCGCGATCGTCATCGGCTTCCTGGTTATCTTTCAATCGATGTACACCGCCGTCATGGAGCGCACCCGCGAGATCGGCATCCTCAAGTCCATGGGCGCCGGTCGAGGGAGCATCGTCTCCGTCGTTCTGCGCGAGACCGGCCTGCTCGCCGTGGTCGGCGTCGCCCTCGGTGTCGGCGCCACCTATCTGCTGCGCTCGCTGCTTCACGCTCGTTTCCCGACTCTGAGCTTTCAGATCACACCCGAGTGGGTCTCGAGCGCCGTCCTCATTGCCTTGATTGGCGCGTTGCTTGGCGCGCTCTATCCAGCTTTCAAGGCTGCACGCAAGGATCCCATCGACGCGCTCTCCTATGAATGACGGCAACGTGTCTGCTTTACTCCTGACCGCATCCTAACGTCTCCTCAGTTGTGCGGATCGTTGGTGCGGCAGGGAAGGAGCACTGCCTTGAAAAAGTTAGCTTCCATGCCGCCGCGTTCCCGCATGAGGTCTCTATTCCTCATCTATCTACTGTTCATCGCTCTCGTCACCCTCGCGTATGGGCTCCACAATGCGATAGCGCGCAACGACTGGGCCATGGCAGAGTGGCTCATCAATTACTCCGGCGGCTTCGTCCGCCGCGGTCTGCTCGGGGAGGTCGCTCTTCGATTCGCCCACCTTTGCCATGTCGGTCCGATAGCGATCGTTCTCGCCATCCAGCTCGCACTGTACGGAGTCTTTTTCCTGTGCGTCTACAAGCTCACCAGCGGTATGCGCTGGACCTATGCCACGCTGGCGATCCTGCTCTCTCCAGCTACCCTCGCCTTTCAGGTACTCGATCCGCCTGGAGGCTTTCGCAAGGAAATCCTTCTCTTCGCCCTTATGGGCCTCGTCGCGGTCTACCTTCGTCCACATCACCGCCTCGCTTTCGGGAGGCTCGCTGCTTTCCTCTTGTTCGCAACTCAAGTCGCCGTATTGAGCCACGAGCCGCTGCTGGTCTATCTGCCTTACCTTTTTGCGCTGGTATTTCTCGCCCTTCCTGATCCCCGGCAGGCGGTGCTCGTATGCCTTCCGGCGGCTGTGCTCTCTCTTCTGTCCTTCGCGGTAATCTCGCGCTTTTCCGGAGACGCCGCGACCGCCGCGGCCATCTGCGCCTCCCTCGGCGGGCAGCTCAACGGGAACAACCAAGGCATCTGCGGCGGTGCCATACTTTGGATAGGCCACAGCTTCAACTATGCCCGCCAGCAGGTGGCTCTCAGTGTGCGCAACCTCCATTACTGGACCCTCTACCCGTTTGAGATTCTGCTGACCATCCTGCCTTTCTTCTTCTGGGCTCTGGACGCGCGCAAAGACTCGGAGATTGCTCCGAAGCTGCGCATCATTTTCATCGCCGCGGGGTTGTCGATCGCCGGCTCCATCCCGCTCTTTATCGTGGGAGCGGACTGGGGCCGCTGGATCTACATCCACGCCGTAGGCCTTATGCTGCTCGTCCTCGCGGTCGAGCGCCTCCGCACCCCAATCGCCCCTCCCGCTCGAACCACCGCATGGCTCACCCGCCTTCGTCCTGCACCGGTCCTCCTGGTCCTGGCGTATGCCATTCTTTGGACGCTCCCTCACATGCCACTCTTCCCGGGCCGATGGGGTTACATCGGTCTCTTCCACTACCTGCATGCCTACGCCAGCCATCACCCACCTGGTCCCATGGGATGACCTCACGCCCTCATGCATCGCCTTGATCTCATCGTCCGCGCCCCTTGTATGCTGGAACCGGCGCCGATTCATCGGGCGTCTCCTGTGCGCGGGCCATCAAGACATTCCGCTAACCGGAGATATCCCTCGCGCATCTTCTCGAACCTCTTCACCAGACCCCGGCTGCTGTCTCGTTCCAGCCGGGCGATATCCGGATTGTGGCCATGTGGCGTTCCCGTACCTACTACTGCGTGCTCGTGTTCACGCTGCTCGCCGTCGCCGCCGTCTTCTTCGCCCTGCACTTCCTCCATCTCACCGCCGACTTCCCCAACCACTCGCCCTGGATGGATTGGTCCAAGTACACCGACGAGGGCTGGTACGGCGACGCCGCCATCCGCCACTACCTCAGCGGCCACTGGTACTTCCCCGGCGACTTCAATCCAGCCGTCGCTCTGCCCGTCTGGCCCGCCATCGAGCTCATCGTCTTCAAGTTCACCGGCGTCACACCCACCGCTGCCCGCGCGCTCACGCTTTGTGTCTTCGCCCTCACGCTCGCCACGCTCTACCTCCTGCTCCAGCGCTCGGCGCGCACGCTCCATCCCCACACTCGTCCCCTCGCCGGCCCACTCTGCGTCCTCTTCCTCTGCCTCAGCCCTTACATGTACGTCTTCGAGCGCATGGCCATCCTCGAGCCGCTGCTCATTGCGCTCACCGCTCTCGCCCTGCTCGCCGGCTCGCACCTTCCCGCCAGCCCACACCTGCCCGGCCGCCCGCACCAGCCCGGCAGCGGACGCCGCACGCTTCTGCTTAGCGTTGCCCTCGGCGTTCTTCTACCCGCCATGGTCCTCACCAAGACCACAGCCATCTGCCTGCTGCCGGCCGTCTTCTACATCCTCTGGGCGCGCGCCGGCTATCGCGTCCGTCCCTTCCTCCGCCTCGCACTTCCACCCGCCGCGCTCGGCCTCGGCCTCTGGATGCTCTACTTCTTTGCCTTCGTCCATCCGCGCTATCTCGAGGACTACCGCTATCTCTTCTCCGCCAACGCCTACACCGGCGTCGAGCTCCAGCCACTCGCCACGGTAGTCCTCAACACCATCCGCGACGGCGCCTGGATGGGCCACATCGTCTATCCCACTTTTTTCGTCGTCCTCGCTCTCGCCCTCCTCTGGCGGCCGCGCCTCTTCACCGACGACCCGCTCTTCCCGGCGCTGCTCCTCTGGGCCGGCGGCTACTTCGTCTTCCTCGCCTATCACAACAATCTGCAGCCCCGTTATTACCTCGTCATCGCCGTTCCCCTCACCGCCGCCGTCGCGCTCGCGCTCGACAACTTCCGCCACCTTCCTGGCCGCACCGCGACCGCCATCGCCTCAACCCTCGTCGCCGCCGTCGTCCTCGCCATCGTCATCCCCGACGCGCTCCTCCAGCTCGACTTCGTCCGCCATCCCACCTATCAGTTCGAAGCCGCCGCGCAGGCCATCAAGCGTATCGTCCTCGCCGACCCCACGCACTCCCACCTCGTGCTCTCCATCTCCGGCTCCGACCTCACATTAATGACCGGTGTTCCCTCCATCGACGACGACTTCGGCACGCTCGACCTCGATCAGCGCGTCGCGAAATATCACCCCGGCTGGTACGCCGCCTGGAACGAGCTCGACGACGACAAAGCCGCCGACATCACGCCGCTCTACCGCCCCGTCCGCGTCGCCGCCTTCCCCGCGCTCGACGACCCCGATCGCAACCTGCTCATCCTCTACCGTCTCGATCCCAAGCAGCCCACCGCGCCCATCCACCCGCGCAGCCGCCACATCCCCAAACAGCTCCAGACAAAGATCGGCCAGCAGCCCGCCACCACCCAGCTCCAGCACTAAGCCCTTTCTCCACGAAGCTGAACGCTACATGACTCTAATCGGCAGAAAAGTCGTTCTCGATGATGATCGCGTCGGGCACAGGTCTCCCGTGACAGGTCGCCGGATGAAATAGCTGTTTGCGATAGAGGGTAGCGGTCTCGTCATCCAAACCTTGCCCTAATGAGTCCATGATCCACACATCCGTTACATGTCCTGACTCATCGACGCTCACGGCAAACTTTAAGGCGCCGACGATAGTTGCCCCTCCGATCGCATCCAAGTCCGGCATCTCCCGTTTAACGGGTTTTACTCCCGTCAAGCCCTCCAGCGGGTGACCCAGACAGGCGTCCGTATCCTTTGCCGAGCAGTCGCACTCAGATTTGCTGGACTCTTTCGTCTCCGGAAACATCTCCGTCCGTATCGCGCTCCGCAATTGCAGAGGAACCGATTTCAGCGCCTCATTGACACTTGAAAAGAACAGGGCGTCCTTCAGCTTCTGCAGCCCATCGGCTGCCCCTGCACCAGGAAGCTTCACCTCGATCTGCACCGGCTCGGCGTTGCCGCCGAGTCCCAGCTTGCCCTTCTTGTCGCGCAGCAGCATTCGACGGTTGCCATAAATCGTCACCTGCTGATCTTTGAACTTCACCCCCTGCACCTGAAGCACACCAAACGCCTGCCACGGGGGCGTATCCAGCCTCAGTGCATCTCCAGTCCACTCCGCGTGCACCGTCGCCGCGCCGCTAAAGTTCCGCAGGATAAGGCGATTCTTCACCAGGGAATCACGGAGTGCAGTTTCCGCAGAGCTCGCCGTCTGCGCGCCCATTGCTACAGGCCACAAACCCACCGAACACAACACGACCCACGTCAATTTCCGCATGCGCAGAATCCTAACCCCACTTCGGGCTTTGCGCTACAACAGCGGCCTCCCAGTCCACGTTTTTAGTAGATCCGAAAATGAACATCGACAACCAGCCACAGCGCCGTCGGCTGCCCATGGCACGTCGGCGGAGCATAGATATATTCGCTCACCGCCTTTGCAGCATTCTGATCCAACCCCATGCCCGCGGCTCGAAGAATCCAAAAATCCTGAGGACGCCCGAATGTATTCACCTCCACGCCCACCTGGACAATTCCATCGTATTTGTTCGCCCCGGCCTCGTAGGTGTACTCGGGTTCGACATCGGACCTTACCTTCGGTCGCGCCATGCCGCTCATCGTAACCGTCGCAAACGGCTTACCGCACTTGGTTGTGCAATCGCACGATTTGTCTGCTGGAGGACCCGCCTTGAGAAGACCTGCGCCAACTTTCTCCGGCAACAGAGTTCGATACGGTTCCGGTAGATCGGCCAGCGCAGTCATGCTGTCCGGATAGAACAGAAGCCCAGGCAACTGCGGCAACAGCCTGCCGACATCCGCTCCCGTAAGGTCCACCGTGATCATGACGTCGTCCGACGCTTCAGCGAGCACAAGAGTCGAATCCTTCTTCTCGAGAGGAGCGTGCAGCTCTCCGCGAATCTCCACCTTGTCGCCCGTCACGATCACGGAGCCCGCAAGGAAGGTGCCGAACATGCGAATCGTGGGCCGCTCCTCCACCAGCGCTTCACCGTTCCACTTCCAGCGCATCTCAGCGTCTGCGCCGAAGCCCCGCAGATAAAGCTGATGCTTCATCACCGCCGCGCGCAGCGCTTGCTCGCCATCCCTGGGCGACTGCGCCCGCACCGTTCCGCACACCGCTCCCAGCAAACACACGATCGTCCAGGCCTGAAATTTCATGTCGACCATCCTATGCGATCTCGCCGCCCACCGAAATGTCTCGCCATAGTTACTCGGGCCATCCCGCTGCCTTTCGTATACTCGCCTCAGACAGTTAACGGGTAACTGAGACAGATAGATGACAGGTTTACAAAGTCTGGAGGCGCGCTCCGCGCTCGGTGGGTTCTTCGCGGTCCTCAGCTACATCGCCGCCTCCAGCGCCTGGATCCATCGCGGCACGCAGCGCTCCTTCGACCGCGTCGTCAACGCTGCCTTCATCGTCAGCCGCTTCAGCCTTTACATCACAGCCTTCTTCATCCTTCGCCTGCCCATGCGCGGCGACATCCCCTCCTACTACGCGCCCGAGGCGCAGGCCGTCCTCCATCATCAGCTGCCCTATCGCGACTTTCCCTGCAGCTACGCTCCCCTGCATCCCTTTCTCGACGCCGCGCTTCTTCTCCTCTGGCACTCCCCGCTCGTCATCGCTCTCTTCGCCATCCTGGTCGAATGCTTTCTCCTTCCCGTCTGGCTCCGCGCCGCGCGCCTCTTCGCCTCCGAGCGTGCGGTCCGCATCGCCGCCGTCCTCTACGTCACCAGCGCCATCAGCCTGCAGTTCGTCACCATCGACGGCCAGGACAATGTGCTCATCGCTCTCCTGCTCGGCCTCGGTGTGCTCGTACTCGCCCGCCACCGCGCCGTTCTCTCCGGCGTACTGGTCGCCCTCGGGGCCGTACTTGTGAAGTTCCTTCCACTCCTCTTCGCACCCGCCTTCTTTCTCGCCTGCTCGCGCCGCCTCCGCTGGCTCTTCGGCTTCGTGGCCGCGCTTGTAGTCGGTTATGGCTACTTCGCGTTCCGTCACCTGCCCCTTCTCTTTCCCCTGCAGTTCGAGAGCACCTCGCGCACCGCCAGCGATCTTCCTTACCTCATCGAAGGCCTCTTCAATCTCAACGGCTCTGGCGCTGTCGAGGACAGCATCCTCGCCCTCGCGCTTCTCGTCATCCTCGCCCTGCTTGCGCGCGTCACCCTCCGCCGTCCAGCCGGAGACTCAGCCGCAGCGACGGCCACCGCTCTTCGCGTCATCACCTTCGGCTGCGCCGCTCTCAATCTCACGCTCCTTCTCTTCTCGAAAAAATCCTGGCCGCCCTATCTGGTCTTAACGCTCTTTCCCCTCTGCCTGCTGATCGGCCAGGGAAGTCGTTTCCGCCTGCGCGTGGCCGGCTTTGTCCTCTTCAACGCCGTCGCCGTTACCTCGCACAGCATGTGGGCGACAGTCTTCGGCCAGTTCCTAGCACCAGAGTTTCACCACAGCCTCACCACCCTGCAGCCCACGCCGTTCCTCTTCCTCATCATGCAGGTAGCTCTCATCACCGGCTACGCCTGGCTGCTCGCCGAAAGCATCTCCGCCTTCCGATCACCGGGTCGACTGCACACTGATGCACGCTAGGGTGAATCGACATATTCGTTCGCGAAAACTCTCTAGCTCTTGAAATTGTCATCCTGAGCGCAGCGAAGGATCTGCTTTCTGTTCGGATCGCCGCAAATCTAAAGTCCTGTTATTGTCAGATTCCTGGCAATCTGAATATGCGATGCAGATCTAATAGATCTGGAAATTCACATCGATATACAAATCCACGGCCACAGGATTTCCGTCCTGGGTTGCCGGCGTGAATTGATACTTTTCAACCGCTGCGGCCGCCGCCTCATCGAGTCCCAGTCCGGCAGGCTTCCGAACCGCAACATGAGAGACACTGCCGTCCCGTTCCACCCACGCATAGACCTCGACTTCGCCCGAGTACCTCAGAGCCCGCGCCAACGGCGTGAACGACGGTTTGGAGGATTTGATTACCTTCGGCGGTTTCACAGCTCCGCCCACGTGCTTCATCTTCGCTGTCGACGCATCCGAGTCTGTCGGAAGGCACGGCCCTGGTCCTTCTGCATTCAGCGCTGTTGCATCCGCAGGCACTTTCTTATGCTTCTTTTCTTTCGGTTTCTTCTCCACAAGCTTCAGCTTGCAGAAGTGTCCCTTCGCATAGCTCTGCCAATAAGGCGGTAGAGACGGGATCAGGCTCGTCAGATCGCTGGTGAAGATGGCGTCCAGCGCCTTGCTGTAGTCGCCGCTCCCATCGCTCGCAATCTCCAGCCTCATCTTGCCGTTGTAGTGCTCCGCCTTTGCCGGAACGCGCTGGATCGTATCCGTGGATACAAACTCCAGAGCCATCCTTTGGCCCTCGATCATCAATCTCCCGTCCTTCAACTCCACAGAACGTACATCGATTCCCGCTTCGGTAAACGGAACCGTCGCCGTCGCCATCTCGGGCTGTCCGTCGTCAGCCTCGAACTTCAAATCGTCTCCCGCCCACATGCCCCGGAGGTAGAGTGGCTGGCCAACCAATCGTGCAGCGATCGCCTGCTGTGTTGTTTGTCCGTTGGCCTGCGGCCCCCAGCTCAGTCCTGTTAGTCCCGCAACAAGAAACGCCGCCGCTGTCATGCCCCACACTCTTCGCACGGTCACCTTCCCAACTCTCAGCTTGAATTGGCGCAATTCTATCGTGACCCGGTTCACGCATCGGCACAGTCTCTCGCGCATCCATACAATGGAAGCCCTATCTCACATGAAGCTCCTCTACTCCGTCGCCGACGCCTTCATCATGACCTTCGGCATCACCCCGCCCCGCCCCGAGCGTCGCCGCGTGGCCGCCCTCTTCATCAACGCCGTCCTTCTCGCCACGGTCTTCGGCGTCTTTGCGCTCTTCATCGCCGCCATCGAGCGCCTGTTGTCCCACTAGAACGCCTGTTGTCCCACTAGGGTGTATCCACATATAGCTGCAGTCTGATCGAGGCGCAGGCGAGAGCGGCACAGGAGCGGAAGGCTTCGATGGTACGGCAGTAGCGGGTGCTGAAGCGGCGG
>Ga0207933_1000762_pt1 | contig 28400 bp, 19 predicted proteins | sample NGESurdeep092012_4_FD_184488 | JGI IMG/M metagenome (GOLD analysis project Ga0207933, IMG submission 184488) | Arctic peat soil microbial communities from Barrow, Alaska - NGEE Surface sample F53-3 deep-092012 (SPAdes) | ecosystem: Environmental > Terrestrial > Soil > Wetlands > Peat ... | reverse complement strand
TCAAGTACTGCATCTTCTGGTAGGGCTGATTGCGATGGGCATCGGCGAGAGGCTCGCGGGTGGGATCAAGCGTTCGCTGGCGACTACTGTGTAAACTGTCATCCCGCCGCAGGTCGGGATCCAGCAGTCATCCCGCCGCAGGTCGGGATCCAGTAGTCATCCCGCCGCAGGTCGGGATCCAGTAGTCATCCCGCCGCAGGTCGGGATCCATAGACGAGGCTACGATGGTGCGACCGATCTGACTGACGGGCGCGACGATGGATGGACCCCGACCTTCGGCGCGGTGACGCTTCCCTTGTTTCTTGTTTCTTGTTTCTCTTGTTTCCCTTGTTCCCCCCTCCAGTCGTAGCGGGCCACATGCGCGCGCTGCATACTTGAGCCGACCGAATATCCCAAACCCCCGAAACAGGACCTCTCGACGTGGCTAAGGGGCCTCCCAAACCTCGCGTGGCGAGAACGCCGCGCCGTGGGACTGTTGCGCACCGGCAGGCTGCGCTGCTGCGGCTGGCTGTGGATGTGGTGGCGGCGACCGATGAGGCACAGGTGTGCCAGCGGCTTGTTGATGGATTGCACGACGAGGCGCTCGGCTATGACTTCCTCGGCGCCTTCCTGCTCGATGAAACCGGCGATCGCGTTCTGCGCGCGAGCATGGGATGGCCCGATGTGCCGAAGAACTGGCGCGTTCATCCCGGGCAGGGGTTGAGTGAACGAGCAGTGAAGGATGCAAAGCTTCACTACACGCCGATGGTCACTCGCGAAACGAACTATCTGGCAAGCCTGAACAGTGGCTCGGAAGTCGACATCCCGCTTCACATCGACGGCGAAGTGATTGGTGTGCTCGTCGTCGAGAGTACCGAGCCGAATGCCTTCACGCCTTCGGATTTCAAGGTCCTCACAGCTGTCGCAGATTTCGCAAGTCTCGCGATCGGTCGCGCGCGACTGCTGCTCAGCGAGCGCCGCCGCGCGGATGAGCAGAAGGCATTGCTCGACACAATGGCCGACCTGTCGTCGGAGCGCGAACTATCCAAATTGTTACAGGCTGTGTTGGAGCGCGCCGTAACTCTGTTGGACGTCACGGGCGGCGAGCTTGCAATTTTTGACGAACAGGCGCAGCAGCTTGTGATAGTTGCGAGTCACCACATCGGGAAGGATTCCACCGGCGTGCGACTCGGGCTCGGCGAAGGTGCAATGGGAACCGTCGCCGTAACACATGAGCCGCTGATCATTCCGGAATACGATGAATGGTCCGGTCGCTCGCGCAGTTACTCGGACGTGCGCAGCACCGTGCGAGCCGTGATGGCCGCGCCGCTGCTGATTGGCAAACGGCTCGTTGGTGCGATCGCAAGTGTTCACTCCGATCCGGAGCGACAGTTCGGTGCGGCGGATCTTCGATTGTTGAACCTCTTTGCACCGCAAGCCGCAATTGCAATCGAGAATGCACGCCTGTACACCGAGGCGCAGCGGCAGAAGGAATATTTCGAGACCGTCGTTGTCAACAGCCCGGTCGCGATCGTTACGCTCGAGACGAACGGGCAGATAACGTCGATCAACCCCGCATTCGAAAAACTGTTTGGCTACTCGCAGGAAGAAGGCGTCGGACGCAACCTCGATGAGCTGATCAATACCGAGGAGACCAAGGCCGAGGCGCTCGCGTACACAAGCCAGGCCGGGAGCCACACTGCGCGGGGGATCGGCAAACGTCGTCGCAAGGATGGTTCGCTGATCGACGTTGAGCTTGCGGGCGTTCCGGTTGCGGTTGAAGGAAAAAACGTCGGCATCATGGCGCTGTATCACGATGTCACCGATCTCCTGAGCGCGAAGAGCGAAGCGGAGTCGGCGAATCAGGCCAAGAGCAGGTTTCTCGCGAACATGAGTCACGAACTGCGCACTCCGCTAAACGCGATCATCGGCTACAGCGAGATGTTGAAGGAAGACGCCGAGGAGAATGGAGATACGGAGTACGTCGCCGACCTGATGAAGATCAGATCGTCGGGGAAGCATCTGCTCGCGTTGATCAACGACGTGCTTGACCTGTCCAAGATCGAAGCGGGCAAGATGGAGTTGTATCTCGAGACATTCGATCTGCGTTCGACGATTGATGATGTCGTGACGACGGTCGAACCACTCATCGCACAGAATGGCAATACGCTCGAGGTAAAATGCGATCCGAATCTGGGAGCGATGCGCGCCGATATGATCAAGGTGCGGCAGGCGCTGCTCAACCTGCTGTCGAACGCCTCCAAGTTTACGGATCACGGCGTGGTCAAGCTCGAAGTCAGACGCGAGCGGTCGCGCACAGGCGGTGGTGACGAATACGTATTCGACGTTTCGGATACCGGAATCGGCATGACGCCGGAGCAGCAGTCCAAGCTATTCGAAGCTTTTTCCCAGGCAGAAGCATCGACGACTCGCCGGTTTGGTGGAACCGGGCTCGGACTTGCGATCACGCGTCGCTTCTGCGAGATGATGGGCGGGCGCATCGACGTGGAGAGCGAACACGGCCGCGGATCTACCTTCAGAATTCGTCTTCCCGCAACGGTCGGTGAGGAACCAGCACCAGATGTGAAGCCACCTCAGGCGCCTGCAACCGCAAGCGGGGCCAGAGTACTCGTGATTGACGATGAATCGTCTGTGCGTACGATCATGCGCAGGTTTCTTCAGCGGGAGAACCTCAGTGTCGATGAAGCCGCGAGCGGCGAGGCTGGTCTCAAAATGGCGCGCGAGAACAAGCCGGATGCGATAACGCTCGATGTGATGATGCCCGGAATGGATGGCTGGGCTGTGCTCGCTGCGCTCAAGGCGGATCCAGATCTGCGCGATATCCCGGTGATCATGCTCACGATCGTCGATGACAAGCGCATGGGCTTCTCGCTCGGTGCGTCGGAATATCTCACGAAGCCGATCGATCGTGAGCAGTTACGAAGAGTTTTGGCGAAATACCGTCACGGCGAGACTGCCGGGTCGGTGCTGGTTGTGGAAGACGATCCAGCTGCGAGCGACCTGTTGCGTAGAACCCTGGAAGGCGAAGGGTGGACTGTGAGGACTGCGCGAAACGGGCGCGAAGCACTCGAACAGATGGATCAGGCAGAACCAGCGATCATCCTGCTCGACCTCATGATGCCGGAGATGGACGGCTTCGAGTTCCTGTCCGAGATTCGATCAGCGCCGCGCGCCAGCACCGTACCAGTGATCGTCGTGACCGCCAAGGAACTCACGAGCGACGAGCGCAAGAAATTGAACGGGCACGTAACTGCGGTGTTACAAAAAGGGAATCACTCCCGTGACGAGCTACTGTCCGAAATCGCATCGCAACTTGGGAATCGTATTAAACGAACCGTGTAGAATATGGAGACTCCCTGATGTACCGAGTGTTACTCGTTGAAGACAACGAAATGAACCGTGACATGTTATCCCGTCGCCTCAAGAAGAAAGGTTTCGAGGTGGACATGGCGTTGGATGGTGGTCAGGGAGTGGACATGGCGCGTGCGGGAGCGTACGACATCATACTGATGGACATGAGTCTTCCTGTGATCGACGGCTGGGAGGCGACAAGGCAGCTACGGGCAGTAGCGGAGACGCGCGACGTGCCGATCATCGCACTCACCGCTCATGCCATGGCAGGAGATCGCGACAAGGCGATGGATGCCGGGTGCAGCGACTACGACACGAAACCGGTTGAGATCGATCGCCTGCTTCTCAAGATGAACACACTGCTCGGAAGCTCGTGACCATCGTGTCGCCGAGAGTGTTGTCGGTGGATGAAGTCGCAACGCTGCGACATGATCTTCGCACGCCGGTGAACCATATCGTCGGGTACTGCGAGTTGCTCCTGGAAGATTCCGAAGGCGCCGAGCACGCGGAACGACGCGCGCGGCTGGAAGGCTCGTTGCGCGCGGTGCGCGAAGCACTCGAGATGATCAACACATCGCTGGGTATCGGACGGAGTCAGGTAACTCAGCAGGATGTGGAAGAGCTATACGAGCGGCTGCGCGAGCCACGTGCCCGGATCATGGAGTCGATGGCGGCGTTACTTTCGCCCGATGCAACAACTGACAGTGACGAATTCACGTCGGACGTAGGTAAGATCCAACATGCAACCGAGCAACTTGCGGCCACGAAACGAAGTCCAGCGCACTCATCGGCGGTCGACCACGAAACGCGACAGTCGGATAGTCATGCCGGCGTGTCACTGGAACCACATCCGGAACACGGACTCTCCGGCGATCGCGGAACGATTCTGATCGTTGACGATGAGACGAACAATCGCAACGTGCTCGAGCGTCACCTCAAGCGACAGGGTTACGAAGTTGTTTGTGCAGGCGACGGCGAGGTCGCGCTAAGCAGCGTTCAGCACAGCTCGTATGATCTCGTTCTACTGGATGTTCGCATGCCCGGTATGGACGGTCACGAAGTTCTCCGCCGCATGAAACAGGACTCGGCGACGCGCGACATACCTGTAGTCATGATCTCAGCGGCAGATGATCTGTCGACCATTGCCGCATGTATCGAAGCTGGCGCGGATGACTTTTTGCCCAAGCCGTTCGATCCTGTAATACTTCACGCGAGGGTTGGTGCGTGCGTGGAGAAGAAGCGCTTGCGAGATCTGGAGATCGATTACCTGCGCCAGGTGGAGCGCGTCGCCGATGCGGCAACTGCTGTAGAGAGGGGTACCTACGAAGCTGGATCGTTGATGAAAGTCGCCGAACGTGATGACGCACTGGGAAGACTTGCGCGGGTATTCGACTCGATGGCTGTTGGCGTGAAAGCTCGTGAGCGCAGATTGCAGGATCACGTCGAGACGTTGCGGCGCGAGATGGACGAGGCCAAGCAGCTTGCCGCGGGCTCAGGTGAGTCGCAGGATGTGGACGACGGCGCGCTCATCCCGGGTGAGCTGTTCGCGAATCGGTACCAGGTCGTGCGCGTGATTGGTCGTGGCGGGATGGGCATGGTTTACAAGGCGCGGGATCGGGAACTCGCCGAGGACGTAGCAATCAAGACATTGCGGAGTACTGCGATGAGCGACGATCCGACAGTTGTGGAGCGATTCAAGACGGAAATCCGGCTGGCGCGTCGAATCTCGCATCGCAATGTGGTTCGCACGCACGACCTGGGCGAGAGCAACGGCGCGTACTATGTGACCATGGAGTACGTCGAAGGGATCACCGTGCGCGAGCTGATCGACATGCGCGGGCATCTGAGTGCCGCATCGACACTGGGAATTGCGCAGCAGTTGGCGTCCTCACTCGAAGTCGCGCATGAGCAGGGCGTGATCCATCGCGATATCAAGCCGCAGAACATGTTGCTGGATCCGGATGGAGTTCTGAAAGTCATGGATTTCGGAATTGCGCGGCTCGCGCAGAACAACAGCACACTTACGCAGGCCGGGATGGTGATCGGCACTCCTGCGTATATGGCACCGGAGCAATTGCTCGCTGAGGAAGTCGATGCGCGCAGCGATCTTTACGCGGCTGGTGTTGTGTTGTACGAATGCCTGACCGGGTCGCTACCATTTGTGGGAACGAATCCGATCGCGTTGATCGCAAAAGTGTTACACACCGTGCCAGCGTCGCCGGCCGATCGCGATGCCAGCGTTCCAGCCCCGTTGTCGGCGCTTGTGATGAGATTGCTGGACAAGGAACCAGCTGGCCGGCCCGGAAGCGCGCGAGAGCTGCGGGAGTTGTTAGCGGAACTGGGATAGGACGAAGACGCGTAGTCATCCCGCCGCAGGTCGGGATCCATGGACGACGGCACCCCGTCATTCGATGGTACTCCGTCATTCCCGCGAAAGCGGGAATCCATGTTCGACGGAGTGGTTCGGGAGCAGCAGGAAGATCCGGAGATCCAGCAGCGCATGCAGGATCATCGAAAGCAGAAGACTCCCGGTGCCGATGTAGAACAGACTTAACACGAATCCAAGAACTCCCGTCAGTACAGTCCCGACTTTCCCTTGATATGCGTGCGCGATTCCAAACATTACTGCGGCAGCCAGAACAAGCAGCCAACCGTTCACAGATGGTAGCACAGACACCAGGAAGTGCAGAACGAATCCCCGGTAGATCCATTCTTCAGCGATACCTGCGGTAAGGCACACGAGCACGAAGACCCAGCGTTGCGCGGGTGTCTTTGGCAACAGAAAGCGAATCGCGTCCAGTTGCTTGTCAGCAGCACCAGGTTTGCGTCGCACGATGATCACTGGTGCGATGAGTCCGATCAACAGACCGACTGCCACACCAAGGATCGCGCTCGTTGGCACGACGTCGAGTCGCATGTTCACTGCGAGATCGGTTGGAGGGTGCCACAGAATATTTGGGCCCAGCAACCAGCTGCAGAGCAGTGCAATCAGCCACATCGCCGAAATCGTGATGATGTAGCTTCGCATGAGTGCGACCGATGCCTGATCGCGCTTGAGCCGCCGCATGTCGAGCCATCCCCAGACTGGCATGACCAGGAGAAGGAAGGCTATGAGGATGATCGAGAGGGTGGGGTGAGGCATTCGGAGAAATATTAGCAGGGTCCAGGGGCTTGAACGCGTAACGGAATCGCAGTAGCGCGGAGCCAACATTTAGTTTCTGCTAAGAAATCTGACCTCTCCAAACTCCACAGAACTGCCAGATAACCGCCGCTCGACCCCCGGTATCTGATGCCTGAGCGCGATCACAGTGTCCTGATTTCCCGCGTTTCGACCACTCCAGAATCGATAACACTGGAATATTTGATGCGGATGCGTCGCAAGGTTTAGACGTGCTGAAAAACCTTTAGCAGCGCCGAAGACCTTTTCGACATGGAGCACTGGGCGAATCATGATACGATCACGCGCCGTCATGGCGGCTGTAACGATGTTAGCGGTTGGTGTAGCGGCACCTGGAAGCGCCCGCGCCCAAACCGCCAATTTCTCCTTCAATGGACCGGGCGTTTCCGGAAACTTTCTGCTTACCTACGGCGCTGCGACCGATAGTAAGTATCCCAACGCGTTTGAAGTTACGGGAATAAGCGGCAACTTTACTGACACGAACGACGGCCTCAATATCAACAACGCGCCGGTCACCTCGCTCGTGGCGATCAATCATGCGACTCCGGTCGCAAACCCGCCCGCGCCGAACGATTTCAGCGCCTTCATGGTGGCGGCAGGCCTGCCGGCGGAAAACAACGGAGCGCTGAGCTTCGATAACCTGTTCTGGCCGGCGGGTTCGTCGCTCGTGTGCGCGGGCTATCCATTCTCCGGCGGCGTCCTGGACATTTACGGACTTCTGTTCAATGTAGGGAATGGTCGGGTGGTAGACATCTTCAGCAACGGAGTCACTCCGGGCCATACTGGACCTGATTACGGTGTCGCTGTCGCGACCGCGAGCAATAGCCTGAGTTACACTGCGAGCGGCATCGTAGCTACGACGACGCCGGAGCCGAGCGCGGTCTATCTTCTCGGTACCGGGCTGGTCGGTTTGCTATTCGTTGTCAAACGTCGGCGCGACAAAACGCGCCAAGATCCAACGCTGCACGGCGAGTTAGCGCTCTAGACAACTTTCGCGCGCGCGTGCGCGCCTTGGACGCAGTACGACAAACGCCCGGGATTCACGATCGAATCCCGGGCGTTGTGCGTCCGATCGATATAGTCAGGGGCCAATTCTTAGATCACGTGATTGAACAGTTCCAGCACACGCACAATCTCGGGATCCAGTCGACGTTGAGTTTCGGTCGCGATATGCGTCGGCACTCCGCTGTAATACGCCTCCGCAAGCGCGCCGGCGATGCATGCCTGCGTATCCGCGTCGCCACCGAGCCAGACTGCATTGCGTACTGCACTCTCGAAGTCACTTGAATCCAGGAATGCAACAATCGCCTCGGGCACCGACTTCTGTGCTGAGACTTCGAACTGGTACGTGGGGCGGATGCTCTCTACAGTGCGGTCAAGATCGTACGCGAATCGATCTGTTAGCGTCGCTCGAATTTCATCTTTCGACCGGCGTTGCCGGGCTAGGAGTACGCCGAGTGCTACTGCCTGCGCGGCATTTATTCCTTCAGGGTGGTTGTGCGTAATCGCCGCCGACCGTTCGGCTTCGCGCAGGACCGATGCTTCGTCATCGAACGCAAATCCGATCGGGCTTACGCGCATCGCGGACCCATTGCCCCAACTGTTGTATGGGCGTGGGTTGTCGGAGTGAATCCATTTCCGGAAATTGCCGCCGTAGCCTGCGTGCGGCCATTGGCGCGCGAATGCGAGAACCGCCGAGTGGTAGTCTGGAGCGGCACCATTTCGCGAATGGCGTGCATCGATCAGCGCCGACGCCACAGCGGCGGTGAGTACCGTGTCGTCGGTAAACCTGCTGCCAGTCGGGAAGAGCGCGAAACGGCGTGTTGTGGCGCGCTTTCGCTCGTGTGTTGATCCAATGATGTCACCTGCTATCGCACCGAGCATTGTTACGCTCTGCGTTGTCTGCGGAACGGATGCATTCCGTAGTATCGCCCGTATCCTCGAATGCTGACGGGTATCTCGCGTTCAATGATCGCACACCCTCGGGCGGAAAGTGTATGGTGGGTGAGCTTGCCATTTTCGGTAGTCGTTATCCACGCCGAATGTACGTTGCCGGTAGCCTTTCGGAGTGAACCGAGCGTCCAGGGTCCACCGATCGCGTCTCGATACGGACGTGCCGCAAGCACCCAGTCGGTACGGCTCGTCGCAGTGCAATCCGGCCGATCATACAATCCGTGCAGCAGGGCAATCTCGTTCCGGGAGAGGAGCAGTTCACCAATGCGCGTCATTGGCTCTGGGTCTCGACGTGGCTCGCCATGATCGAGCGAGCGAATCCAGGGCTTGGGCGTATCACGATACCCGGAGATGTTACGCAAATTGGCTCTGTCTTCGTACGTACGGAATCCGGCGAGCCATCGAAGCGCCATCGCATAACCTTCGAATGCACCACGCTGTTTGTAGAATCGCATCCCCAAGTTGCTGAGCACCGTCAGCCCGTTCGTCACCCATTGCGGCTCTTCATGAGGGACGGCGGAATCCTTGAGGCGCGCCGCTGATTCAAGCAGAACCACGCTACCAGCGTGGAGAAGGCTGCCGGTCATGTACGCGGCCCCGGCTTCTGCTATGTGCGATTCGCGTTGGAGTATCACCGCAGCAGCGCTGAATGCGGTCAGGGTGATTTTCCTCGGGACGTGGCCGTAGGCCGGGATCTCGGGGAGAGTGAGTCCGCTCAGACGATAAATCATGACCAATCCTTTCGAATAAAACGTTCCGTCTCATTCGCGCATGGGTCCAGATGTGAATCTGGGCGGCTGGGCCACCGTAGTCCTCCAGGGGTGGAGGAGACGGTCTGGCGGACGGGTCAACGAGCCGAATCTCTCGCCGTCACTCTACATGCTGGCCACCGAGACGGAGGTGGCCGATGATGCAAGGGGAAAGATAGTGGGTGCGGTGCGGTTTCAATATTCAATGCGCGACGACCTCGCACGTAATCATGCTTGTCAGTCAGCATCCCGACGATGCCGAGGAACGTGTCGTGAAACTCCGTTTGGGGAATGGTGCGCCAGCCGGTCTCACGCTGAATTCACTAGGCTTCAAAATAAGCGTGGAGGATGTTCCACGCGCTCATCTTCAGATTATCTGCTCGCGCCGTCTTGGGCGTGCGCGCCTCCACGCGGTAAGCTGCGCTACTTCAGTCTCGCTCAACACCAGCGGCTGCAGCTTCGGACCACGTACCGTCAAGTAATCTCGCCCTGAATGTTGCCATTCGCTGTGCGAGAAACACTCACATGCGGTCAATGCAGCCGTCGCGATGATTGCGCTGATGCCCTCCAGGTCCACTCCAGCCCCGAGTGACACTCGCGGCCGCAGTGTCGGCCACTCAGAACACGGTCGGCGGCAACGTTACGTCGATCGGCTTCAGCCCCTTCGCGCGTAGCGTCGTGTTGAACGCTGCCAACTGGCTATTGATGAACTGCTCCAGCGTCGTCCGGTTCGTTTTCACCTCCTTATTCAGGATCGTGTGCACTTCGCGCTGTTGCGATGTAGGCGCGAAATCCGACGATGCGACTTCACGGGCAAGATAGCCGATCTGGCCGGCTATCACGGGCTTGCCTCGTATCCCGTCTTGGCCCCGACCCGTCGAAGCGGGATTAATCAGTTCTGACTCGAGCGAGATGAGTTGCTGCGTCAGTGCGTCGGCGTGCGCACGCATGTCGGTGTTGTTACGGCTGCTCGCTAGCTGCACCGTGAGCGACTGGAGCTGCACGCGCATCGTCTCGATTGCATTCACTGCGTCCGCTGCCATGTTGAGGTCTGTTTGCATTGCGAGGAGCTGGTCGATTGCCACTTGTAACTCCTGGTCCGTCGCCGTCTCGTGGGGGTCCTTGCGCACTTCAAGTGGTTGCGTCGACGACTGTCCGTCGACCGTGAGCTTCACCGTGTACCGGCCGGGTGCGAGAAGGACGGAGATCGAACCGAATCCTGGGGCGGCGCGCGTGCCGTCAGGTTCAAGTTCGAACACGTCATCCCACAGCGGCTTGGTGCGGAGTCGTGGCGGCTTCGTGGACTCGTTGCGCAGATCCCAATACACGCGGTTGATTCCCGGGCGACGCGTTCCCGCGAATGTACGCACCGTCTGACCTGTTGCGTCGCTGATCGTGATTGTCGGCGAGGCTTGCGGCGCCACCTTTAGCCAATAGTTGATCGCCGCGCCGTATGGTGGATTCTCCCCGGCCGTCGGGTCGTCGCTCATCGAGTAATTTGTCTGGATGTCGCGGAAGCGATGCGCGGGGCGGGGCGCGAAGAGCGTCATGGTCGACGCCGTCACCGCAGGCGTGAGCTTCTGGAGGGGAGAGAGGTCGTCGAGAATGTAGAACCCGCGCCCGTACGTCGAGATCACGAGATCGTTGAACTGCTCCTGGATAACCATCCCGTAGACTGGCGCATGCGGTAGGTTCATCTGCAGTGGCTGCCAGTGCTCACCATCATCGAACGAGACGTAGAGTGCGTTCTCGGTGCCGAGATAGAGTAAGCCGCGCCGCACTGGATCTTCGCGGATGATGTGCACGTACCCCATTGGGATCTTCGGCAGTCCATTCACTATAAGCTTCCACGACTTGCCGAAATCGTTCGTCTTCCAGACCCAGGGATCGCGGTTGTTCTCCTGATGGGCGTCGCAGATGATGTATGCGGTGCCGGCGTCGTACCGCGATGGTTCGATGTGACGCACTGAGCCCAAAGTCGGGATCCCGGGGACATTAGCGGTGACGTTTGTCCAGTTCTTGCCCCCGTCTCGCGTGACCTGCACCAGGCCATCGTTCGTCCCGACCCAGATGAGCCCCGCCTGCACGGGCGACTCGGCGATCGCATACACCACGTCGCCGTACTCGACGCCAAAGTCCTCCGCGGTGAGTCCCCCCGAGACCTGCTGCTTGTTCTTGTCGTTGCGGGTGAGGTCGGGACTGATCACCTGCCAGCTTCGCCCGCCGTCGGTGGATGTGTGCACGAACTGGCTCCCTACGTAAATCCGGTTGTGGTCGTGTGGTGAGATGGTGAAGGGAGCGTCCCAGATGAACCGGTACTTCACCTCCGCGGCAGTGGCGCCGGCCGTTGCCATCGGGTACACCTCAACGTTCTGCCCTTTGCGCGTCTGCTCGTCGAAGCGCACGACGATACCGCCGCCCATCCCAGAGCTCGACCCGCTCGACCAGATGATATTCGGATCGACCGGGTCCGGTGTGGCCCATCCGCTCTCGCCGCCCCCAACGCCGTGCCAGTCGCTACGCTGGATGCCATCGGCTCCGAGGCTGTTGCTTGGACCGCGGTACGACCCCCCATCCTGTTTGTTCCCGTAGACGTAGTACGGAACCTGATTGTCGACGGTGACGTGATACATCTGCGCGATAGGGAGCTGCACGTGGAGCCAAGTGCGCGCGCGTGTCGTTGAGATCTGCACGCCTGCATCGTTGGCCACCGCCATCCGGCTGGGGTTGCTCGGGTCGATCCACATGTCGTGGTTGTCACCCCCCGGAGATGTGAACGGAGAGCCCGGCGTGATCGCCCCCGTCCCGCCGCCCCGAGCGCCACCGGCTACGCCGCGTCCCTGACCACCACCCTCACGTTGGACGGCGGAGTTGGTCACTCCGCCGTCCATGGAGCGGCTGAAGGTCTGGCAGAGGAAATACGTTTCGTTCGGATTGTCAGGGGCGACGGCCATGCGCGTGTAATACGGCTGTCGGCAGCCGAGGTTTCGGTCGAAGCTCGCGACCTTCCAGTTGATGCCACCATCGTCCGAGCGCCAGAGCTCGCCGTTGTCGGTCGGCTGGCCGTCGATCGGCAGGCCATCGCCTGTCTCAATGAGAGCGTACACGCGGTTCGGGTTCGAGCGCGCGATCGCAAGCCCGATTTTCCCCATGTTATGCACGGGGAGGCCGTTTCCCTTAAGGTGCGCCCAGTTCGCACCACCATCGTGCGTGACCCAGATCCCGCTCCCAGGCCCACCGCTCTCCCGCCCCCATGTGTGCATCGTGAACTGCCATGTCGCGGCGAAAAGCGTCTTGGAGTCAGTTGGGTGCATCACGATGTCGATCCCGCCCGTATTCTCGTCGACGAAGAGCACGCGTGTCCACGTCCGTCCACCATCCGTCGTGCGGTAGATGCCCCGCTCTGGCTGCGGCCCGTAACTGTGCCCCTGCGCGGCGACGAACACGATGTCGGGATTGTTCGGGTCTATAACGATGCGCGCGATGCGGCCCGTTGCATCAAGCCCCATATGGGTCCAGGTACGGCCGGCGTCGGTGGACTTGTAGATCCCGTTGCCGATGGAGATGTGGGAGCGCATCCACGACTCGCCAGTCCCGGCCCAGATGATGTTCGCGTTGGACGCGGCGACCGCGAGCGCACCGATGGAGGAGACCTGCTCCCCGTCGAAGATCGGCGCCCAGTGGGTTCCGCCGTCGGTCGTCTTCCAGATTCCGCCGGAGGCCGCGCCTGCATAATAGATATTCGGGTCGCCGATGACGCCGGCGATCGATGTGGTTCGGTTGCCGACCGGTCCGATGTAGCGCCAATGCAGTTCGCCGGCTATCCCAGGATCGTAGGGTGTGGATTGCGCCTGAGCTCGTACGAACGACGGGGTGAGCAAGCCAATTGCGAGGAGTGCTGCCACCGCGGTGGTGACCCTGCGAACATCTATGGCGCGGTGTGCGCAGAATCCGGTGAACATGGGGCCTCCAAAAATGCCCCCGGCGGAACGCCAGGAGTGTCGCGTCAGTTACTAGTAGCTCTCTCAATGGGAGTCCGCAAGAGCTCGAATCATGGGGATTCCATGGCCAAAGTGTCGCCATCGCGGTGTTCTATCTACCTGCCTTTGCACATACGAGGGCAATCCCGACGGACATCTCCATGGGGATTCCCAAGCTCGGCATCGCGGCGCGAGGTACCGGCGCGTACGGAACCCGGTTTGACGAAAGTCGCGCGACCCCGCCGTTGGACGCTCCGGCCACGCTCCGCGCGCCCGAGTTTTCCTTCATCATCTGCGCATCCGCTACGCCGTGCGACACGACATATAATTGACAGCCCAGCTAATAACTCTTGCGCCTCTGCAGATTCAGGCCTTACGATGTCCGCCGGGGTTGGCTGCGCGGTGCGCGCTTAGTCGTCAAAGGGTAAACGCCTAGCTAATTGTCGGACGTAGCTCGCCGCCGTGTTACCGTGGCGGCGTAGCCGGCCACTTCATATCAACAGTCCGGACTTTCCAGGGGGCTCGACGTGGGGCTTGTCAGTGAACGTAGCATCCGACGGATCATCCTCGCTCTGTTCTTCCTTTCGGGGGCGTGTGGACTGATCTACGAAGTTGTCTGGATGCGGATGCTGACGTTGGTCTTCGGAGCAACAGCCTTCGCCACGAGTGCCATCCTCACGTCCTTCTTTGCGGGTCTCGCACTAGGTAGTTTGTATTTCGGCAAGGTCGTGGACAGGAGCCGCAACCCCCTTGCGCTCTACGCCGTGCTGGAAGCGGGGATAGGCGTCTTTGCATTCCTCATGCCCGTCCTGCTAGCCGGTCTCACTGCGGTGTACGTCGCCGTCGCGCGCCACGTGGATCTAGGCTTTTATCCGCTGACCCTGCTCCGGCTCACCCTCTCCATTCTAATCCTCCTGCTGCCAACCACATTAATGGGGGGCACTCTGCCGGTGATCGCGAAGTTCTTCATTCAGAGAGAGGATCGCCTGGGACGAAATGTCGCCCGACTTTACGCCGTCAATACGTTCGGAGCCGTCCTAGGTGCGCTCGTAGCAGGGTTCTTCCTCATACTGTTCCTCGGCGTCCGAGAGAGTGCGTACGGGGCCGGCGTCGTGAACCTGCTTATCGCCGGCCTCGCGTTCGTCATGAGCCTGTGTGTGGACGTTGGGCGGGTATCGGCGGGACAGGAGCGACCTCCAGAAGCGGTAGAGCCTACAGGTACGGAGGCGACGGGCCAAGTTCTTTCCCCAAACCTGGCCCGGTTAGCCCTCTGGGCCGTAGGATTGTCCGGCTTGACCGCCTTGGCTCTGGAGGTGCTGTGGACGCGGGCCCTAGTGTATTTCTTGGACAACTCCACGCACGCGTTCACAACGATGTTAACGGCGTTCTTGCTGGGCATCGCCTTGGGTAGCGCCGTGGTGGCCCGGTTTGCCGACCGCCGAATGCGGTTGTTGACAGTGTTCGGGGTGGTGGAAGTGCTCATCGGGTTCTCTGCTCTTCTCGCCATCCCTATACTCGCCACCTCCATACCCGTCGTGACCGGGATGGCCGGACAGACGCTGGATTCAATGTTTCTGTGGAAGTGGATTGGGCTGCGCTTCGTCCGAAGCCTGACGGTTATGTTGTTGCCCACAATCCTCATGGGTATGACCGTCCCGCTGGTGGTGAAGATTTACACTTCGCACTTCACCCGCCTTGGTGAGTCTCTCGGACGCGTGTATTCGGCGAACACTATCGGCGGGGTCGTCGGCTCCTTCACTGCAGGCTTCCTGTTGATCCCCGCGGTCGGTGTGCGCAGCGGGATCGTGGTCATCGCCGCCTTGAGCGCCCTAATCGGAAGCGTGCTCCTGTTCGCCGAGCCGGCGCTACGAGGCCGGAACATGGCAAAGGTCATCATTGGGATGAGCGTCGTGCTGATCTTCACAGGGCTATCCCGGTTCACGGCCCGCAGCCTGGAGCTGTCTTCGTCCCGAGAGATTGCGGACGGCGCGGAAGTTCTGTTCTACGAAGAAGGTGTCGGGTCTACTGTGAAGGTCTTTCGGGACAAGCACGGCGACAAGACATTGAGCATCGACGGCTTCCCTGTAGCGGGTACGTCTCGCGGGATGATCGACGCTCAGGAGTCGCTTGGGAACGTTCCGCTCCTCCTGAGCAATGTGCCATCCCCACGAGTCAACCTCATCGGGTTCGGTGCGGGTGGCGCATCGTGGGAGGTGCTCCAATACGCTGTGGCCGCCGTAGACTGTGTCGAGCTCGTTCCCGCGGTCATCGACGCGGCGAGGTGGTTCCCAGAGGTGAACCACGGCGTTTTGAACGACCCCAAGTACAACTTGATCATGGGGGATGGCCGAAACTACGCTTTGGTGGCCGACAAAGAGTACGACGTGATCTCGGTCGACGCCACATCGCCCAAGATGGCCGGCAACGGGAGCCTTTATACCCTCGAATTCTACAAGCTCGCGAAAAAGAGGCTATCGAAGGATGGGCTCGTCGTTCAATGGCTGCCCCTCCATCTGCTGTCGGATGCCGAAGTGAAGATGACGGCCAGAACCTTCATGCAGGTCTTCCCGCATACGACCCTGTGGCTGTCGCCCCTCAGGTACTATGGCCTTTTGGTTGGCACGCGGAAAGATCTGCGCATCGATGTCCAAGCACTCCGGCGTAAGCTGCAGAGACCCGGGGTCCAACAAGAACTGGCAGAGGTGGGGGTTGTGCAACCACTCGATTTCCTAGAGGAATTCGTGATGGGAGAAGACGACCTGCGCCGGTACGTCGCTGGTGCCCGTCTGAATACGGACGACCATCCGTACCTCGAGTTCACGCCATCGTGGTCCTACTTCGTTGCCGTGCGTTACAACGTGCAGAATCTCGACGCCTTTCGGAGGGCGAGGAAGAGCGTCCTCCCTCTCATGGTAAACATGGGAGACACGCCAAGTGCTGTCGCCGCTCTGTCAGACAGCGTGACTAGGCGGTATGAAGCCACGCAATACAGCCTCGGAGGCGACATCCTCTTGACTATCGGCATGAAGGAGAGGGCGTTGCAGGAATGGACGACGGCGCTCTCCATCGATCCAGGCGACAGAAGCGCAAAGCGTGCGATCAGGGCCGCCGCGGAAGTGCCGTAGCAGCGGGAGTGATGATGGAGACGTTTTTTTAAAGGCTCTTTGGGGAATGACGGGAGTTCGGGCGACATCACCGCAGATCGGTGAAATGCTCATGGTTTCCAATCCGATCAGGGAGCACGCAAGACTGTACGAGGCGGCGGTGCCCTGGTCTGATGGGACAGATACGGTACGGAGGAGTCACAGAAACTCGGACAGGAACAGTCGAGTTATCACACCTACCAAAAAGGGGACACTTCTATGGTCTGCGCGGATTTTGGTGAAGGCATTTCACCCGAGAGTTGAGTGGTCGACTTCATGCAGCGAGGACACGTCGTCGTAGCAGCTGGAAGCCGGCCTTCCCATACATCGTTCGCTTGATGAGCTTGAGCCGGTTCACCTGGCCTTCGACCTGCCCGTTGTTCCAGCGGAAGAGGATTGCCGCCAGCACCGCATCCCTGTCACGCCGGAGACCAGCGGCAAGGGACCGAAGTTCACTGCATTCGGCTGAATCGAGCCAAGGCACGAGTGCGTTCGGGTCATGCGTGTCGAGCATTCGGCGAAACTCCATCGCGAGGTTGTGCACGGCGGCCAGTTCCGACGATGCAGCACACACCCTTTGACGTAGCTCAGTTCCTTCGGTTTGAGTCGCTCCGACGGGGCGGTCAGCAGCCAAGCCGCACGACGTGATGACGGGCGCACCGTTGTTGAGTGCTGCGTACGAGATGACTCCGACGCGCGCGATAGTTCCGTCGTGCCGCGCAAATGTAAACGGGCCCACTCTAGTACCGTATTGAGTCCACCGTGAAAGGCGCGCTCGTTGTACAGCTCGCGCCACAGCTCGGTCACGTTGTGGCGCCCAGCGTGCCAGCGCTCGGCGAGATACGCAGCGTGTGACGTAAGTGATGTTTGGCTTCCGGCCGTTGGCTGCCGCTCAGGGAATGCGCCTGCTCTCGTCCAGCGCGTAATAGTCTTTCGACTGAGTCCAAGCGCGCGATGTATCTCTGCTACCGATGCACCACCGACACGAAGTGCGATCATCTCGTCGTAGCGCGACCGTCGCCGAGCACGTCGTGCAAATTTGCGCTGTTCAGCAATCGGCAGATGGGCCGACAGATCGGACGATTCCCTCGATTCCCCGTCTCCTCTGCGTGACACCGGACCGCCGCGTTTTGCCAGCACTGATACAGGTCTCTGTACATCGAGACCGATTGCGCGTACGTCTGCGTGGTGTCGTTCCAGCTTCTGCTGAGCAGCATCTGTCAGATTCCGCAGTAGGTGGAAGCGATCAGCAATAGTGCCGTACCGCTGACCCTTGCGCCACGCCCTTCGTCACCTTCGTCTGCGGCGACATGAATGGTGGATAGGATCGAGAGGATCTCCGAGGGAGCACCGGCAAGCCCGAGCACTGCTGCGAGCCGGGCTCCAGCGCGACCGCCGAGAGCTGATCCTTGCGCTTCAACTCCAAGCGTGTTACTCATTGCTACCTAATCGTTACCGATCCCCGCTCAGAGGAATATCGCGGACTGCTAGGGAACTACTGCATGTGTCTGGTCGCCACACCGAAGTCGTAGAATCGTAGCACGGTCCTGTACTCCGACTAGGGAGAGTGCATGTTCAGACGTTGTCGATACACCGCCACGGTAGGGTTCTTCCGCATTGCTGCGCGAACGGTGTTATTCGCGTTTCCCGTCGTGCTCTTTGCTCAAGGAGCCACGACGTCTCCACCGGTAATCACTGATACGGCGCGCGCCGCGGAGCTGTACGTCAGCACGAAGTTTGAGGACCTTCCGCAGGCAGACTTTGCACGACAGATCGAGGGCACGAAGCGCGCAGATAGTGTGAACGCCGCTTATAGCAAGGGCGTGATGAGATTCCAGAAGCTCACCTACAAAAACAGTCTTGATGGCTTTGTGGTTCCGGCGTATCTATTTGAGCCGCTCACTTTGCGAGGGCCTCGAGGGCATGCGGCAATCGTATGGGTGCACGGTGGTGTGCACGGACAGTGGGGATCCGGCCTATTACCGTTCGTAAAAGAGGCGGTCCAGCGCGGCTACGTCATCATTACGCCTGAGTACCGCGGAAGCACGGGCTACGGTAAGGAGTTGTACGACGCGATCGATTACGGCGGGCGCGAACTCGACGACGTCGCGTCAGCGGTGGACTACCTGAAGACGCTACCGTATGTGGACCCAGACCGTATCGGCATCATGGGGTGGAGCCATGGCGGCTTCATCACTGCGAACCTGGCCATGCGCAAGGTGACTCCATTCAAGGCGGCGGCCGCGATTGTACCAGTGACGAATCTCGTTTTCCGACTATCGTATAAAGGACCGCGGTATCAGCGCAGCTTTGCGGCGGAGACCACCATCAAGGGGCTCCCGTTCGAGAAGCCGGACGAGTACATCAAGCGGTCGCCGCTTTACCATGTTGAAGACCTGCACATTCCAATTCTTGTTCACGTTGCGACGAACGACAAGGACGTGAACTACGTCGAGGATGAGCAACTCGTCTGGAAGCTGCGCGCGCTGAAACCTGATCTCGCCGAGACAAAGGTCTACGTGGACCCCGCGCCGTGGGGGTCGTCCGTGGGGCATTCTTTCAGTCGCCGAGTTGACCCAAAGACGCACGAGCGTGTGGATTCACCGGCGCAGATCGACTCGTGGAACCGAACATGGACATTCTTCGACTGGTGGCTCCGGCCCTACGAGGACCGGTCGAAGCCGCTCCCGCCTGTGCGAACTGAGCCGTGACGTGAGGATCGTCGATGCATAACCATTTCCGCATCGTGAGCACATCTGTGGTCGGCGGATTTAAAACAGCGCCTTTCTCTTGGAGGAGTGCTTGATGAGTACGCGGTTCGTATCTTGCTTCGTGCTGAATGCGGTGTGTGCCGCCTTGCTCGCTCTTGCGATCGTTCTTGCTCCAACGCCACTGCGTGCGCAGAACACTGGAACGATCACTGGTGTTGTAACGGCGGTCGGTACGGGCGCGCCGATTAGCCAAGCGCAAGTCTCTGTGAATGGTGACCCCAGCGAAGCGCGCACTGATGAAGCCGGGCATTTCCGGCTCCGAGCTGTCCCGGCGGGCGCGCGTGTAGTCCGCGTACTGAAGCTCGGATTTGCACCGCAGTCAAAGCAGGTAACCGTCGTAGCGCGTGAGACTGTGGTAGCCAACTTCGTGCTTGTGGATGCTCCACTCTCGCTCGAGGGGATCGTGGTCACTGGGACGGCAGCCGTAACGCGCAAGAAGGAAGTGGGGAATGCAATAGCCACAATTGACATGCAGGCTTTGCGGAACGCGCCAGTCCTGAACACTCAACAAGTGCTCTCCGCGTCAGCGCCCGGCGTTACCGTCCTTGCGAATGAGGGCTCGCCAGGTGCCGGGGGTACCATTCGTCTACGTGGCGCTAACAGCGTCACGCAGGGAAACAATCCGATCATTTACGTGGACGGTATTCGTATTTACAGTGACCAGAGCCCCACCATAGCGGGGCCGCGACAAACCACTAATCCGTTTAACGACATCAACCCGGATGACATCGATCACATCGAAGTGGTCAAGGGTGCGGCAGCCACTACGCTCTACGGAACGCAGGCCTCGGGGGGAGTCATCCAGATATTTACCAAGCACGGTGCTACCGGCGCCCCAGAGTGGAGTTTGCTGGCGAGCGAGGGCTTTAACTACGAGGGACACGTTGGTCCCAGCGGGGATCCCACAGGGCTCTTCATGAATCGCTGCAGCGGAATCATGACCTCGGGAGATGGCACACAGTTCACCGACCCCACCTGCCCGGCCAGCGGGAGCTGGTTTCAGAAGGGTCCTGTACAACGATTCGACCTGTCGGTCAAGGGAGGCGGCGGCCAACTCAGCTATGCCGTCGCGGGCAACTACAACAAAGAGGCAGGCGTCGTCCGAACCGGCTACCAGAATCTCGGAGGCTTTCGTGGGAACTTTACTTTCACGCCAGGCCGGGACCTTATCTTGGCGCTGAACACCTCGTACAGTGCGAACGCGATCGGCTGGGTCCCGAGTGGGAACTACACCAGCGGGCTCACGCTCAACGCCATGCGTGGCCCAATCAACAACTTCAAGGGTGGAGAGCATGACGATTGTGCCAACGTGCCGAGCACCATCGTCTGCGTCACGAACGGGTATATCCTCGACCAGCAGAGCACGACCAACGACGATCATTTCATTTCCGGGTTCACGGCTAGTTGGGAGCCGCGAGTGGGTCTCTCCAACCGGTTTACCGCGGGTGTTGACAAGAATTTCAACACGAATCAGTTGCTGGTTCCGTACGGTTTTCTTGCCACCCCCACCGGTTCGCTCGCCAATGCACAGTGGACTCACACCAAGATTTCGCTCGACTATGCTGGCTCGTTCCAGCACCCTCTGTTCGGGTTACTCACGACGTCCTCGTGGGGAGCTCAGGCCTTCAAGGACGAAGACGTTCGCACGAACGTCAACGGCACCAACCTGGCCGGTCCGGGCGAACCTACGCTGTCCTCGTTTTCGAACATCACGCTGGGAGTGGCCACGAACCAGGCCGTCACGAACGGAGGTTTCTTCCTGCAGGAGTTGCTCGGCTGGCGCGACCGTGCGTTCCTGACAGCCGGGTTGCGCGTCGATGGGAATAGTGCATTCGGCCAGAGTTTCGGACTACAGAGCTATCCGAAGCTGAGCGCTGCGTACGTTATTTCACAGGAATCATGGTGGCCCACGAAGTTAATTCCGACGCTGAAACTGCGCGGCGCGATCGGCGAGTCTGGTAAGGCGCCGGGCGCTTTCGACGCTGTGCGAACGTGGACGCCGACTTCTGGTGACCAGGGAACGCCGGGCGTGTCAGTCAGTACGCTCGGGAATCCCGGGCTTGGGCCGGAGGTCACCCGCGAGAGTGAACTCGGGTTTGATATGAGCCTCATCGGCAATCGCCTCGCCTTGGAAGTGACAGGTTACAACTCGCACACGAGTCGTGCGCTAATCTCTGTGCAGGCACCCCCGTCCATGGGTTTTGCGAACGGCCAGCTGATGAATGTCGGTTCGCTTGACAACAAGGGGCTCGAAGTTGGTCTCGACGCCGGAATCGTCCGCCGGGCGCAATTCGACTGGTCAGCGCGGGTAAGTCTGACGGCGATGTCTAGTAAGGTGGGATACGTCGGCGGTGTCCCGATCGCCACAGGGCTGGGCAGTTTCGTCACGCAGGGGTATCCGATTGGGGCATACTTCGGTTACAAAGTAGAGAACCCGACCGCAAAAGCTAACCCCATCATCGCCGCAAACCAGTACCTCGGAGTGGTGTCTCCAAACCATCTGGTGAGTCTCAGCACGACCATCGACTTCTTGCATAACTTCACTCTTCAAGCGCTCGCCGAGGCTCAGACGGGTGCGATTCTCGACAACTGGGTCGGATACCAGGGTGCGAAGCGCTTTACCTGGCAGCCATGCTACGCCGCGCAGGCCGCCATGAGAGCGGCGGCTTCAGGCGACTCGACGGCGCTGAGCAACGTCAACGCACTCACGCGGGCTCAGTGCTCGATCAACGCGGCCGTTCAGAACGCAGATTTCTTTTACTCCAAGACCGATTTCCTGAAGATTCGCGATATATCGCTCTCGTACCAGATTCCGCCGCGGTTTTTGCGTGGCCGTGCACGCTTCGCTACGCTCACTGCCGCCCTTAGGAATCCGCTTGGATGGACGAGGTACAGTGGACTCAATCCGGAATCCAGCGATCAGTCGGATGCTGGGTCTGGGCTGGGGCGCCGGGAATACTATCAGCTGCCGCAGTACTCGACTTTTCTGACATCGCTTCGCGTGACCTTCTGACATCGCTTCCGAAAACTCTCTTATGATAAATGCAAAAAAGCTGCTCATTGGAGCCCTTGCATGCGTAACGACGCTTGGTGCGTGCAAGGGACTGACCGATGTCACGAACCCGGGGCCAATCCTGGACTCCAATCTTTATACGGCTGCCGCGGTTCCGGCTCTCGTTGTCGGCATCTCTTCCGACCTCTCCAATTCGTATGACGAGATGGTACGTTTCTCATCCATTGCCGGCGACGAGAGCGGGCATGGCGGCAGCTACACACCCGAGGGGGAGTGGGTTACGGGTTCGATCCTGCCGGACAACAGCTGTTGCTGGGCCCTTATGAACACGGCCCTGTTCGAAGCTACGTCGGGGGTCGCCCGAATGAAGGGCATCGCGGATTTCGATTACAACCACAACCTCTATGCAGCTCGGGCGAATATGCTTGGTGGCTTCGCCAATCGCACACTCGGTGAGTCGCAGTGCTACGCGGTGATAAACGGTGGTCCAGCCCAAGACAGGATCATTTACTTCCAGGATGCGGATTCCATGTTCACCGAGGCGCTGCGGATCGCGCACCAGGCGGCGAAGAATCTGCCTGGACCGTACAACGATAGCCTGGATATCATTACTGCATCGTATGCGGGGCGGGCGTCGGTGAGAGCGTGGCAGGGGAATTGGGCGGCGGCCGTGGCGGACGCGTCGCACGTTCCCGATGGGTTCGTCTACTACACTCCCTTCTCGACCAATTCGTTCAAGGAGAACAACTCGCTCGTACAGGAGACGTACTTCCGTCGCGAATTCAGCGTGTACGGTTCGATGTGGGCGAAGGTATTTCACGATCCCCGTGTGCAATGGGATACCATTTACACGTCGTCTGGACGCGTTCAGACGGGACAGGACGGAGTTACGCCCTTTTTCCGGCAGAGAAAATACACCTCCCTCGGTTCTTCGATTCCTCTAGTACACGGCACCGAGATGCTCATGCTGCGCGCGGAGGCGGCGCTACGGAACGGGGACATCGCGGGTGAATTTGCCCTGATCAACGAACAACGCGGCGTATACCACATGACCGCGCTTGCCACCCCAGCGGATCTGCCGACGGCATGGGAAACTCTAGAGTTCGAGCGCGGAGCGGTTGTGTGGCTCGAAGCGCGCCGCTTCTGGGACCTTCAGCGCTGGAACGCGGCGACTGGCCCATCCCACAACTCGTTTCTCGACACGCGAATCCCGAACAAGTGCCAGCCGATCATAACGCAAGAATTACAGACGAATCTCAATCTGGTCAATGGCACACTGCCGCCTGTGTCCCCGCCCGTGCCATGAAACGGCGTGGATGGGCATCCACGCAACAGCCACGCTGCGTTTGGTCGAGGCAGAGAACGTGATCCGAGGGGGGACTGGATCAACGGCTTGGCGGTGATCGCTTACACTTCAGTGGCGATGCAGCCCATGATTCGGTCTTGGTGACGATGCACAAGCCCACATCCTAGATCATGGCAGCCGGCCGGCCGATTTGCCGCCCGTTAAGTCAAACGCCCACGTCAACCAACCCGAGTCTGGCTCGTACAACGCTATGAATATCGCTCCTGCGACGAACCGTAACGGCCACTCCCTACAGCAAACAGTTGCCAGGGTGTACGATACTCCATCACCTGAGGTATCCACTCCCACTACTCCGACTACTCCGATTACTGCGCGTATGTCCGGCTCATTGGGTCGGCTCATCATGGGCGGTTCACTCGTTTTGATTGGTGCCATGCTGACAGCGACGGTGCCGGTGGCCGCGCAGCGCGCCGGCAGCACAACCGCATCCTCTGATTCCGCAAGCGATGTGATCAAAACCATGGTCGGTCAACTTGATCTAGAGAGATACAAGGCGACCATCAAGGGACTTACGCAGTTCGGAGATCGTCGAGAGGGAACAGATCGCAACCGCGCTGCGGCAGATTGGATCGAAGCGAAGCTTAGGAGCTACGGATGCACTCCGACTGAGCGGCTTACGTACGACTTCCAACCACGTCCACCCCGTCCGCCGATTTCTGCCGCCGATGCTGCTCGCTATCGTGCTCGACAAGGGACTGTTGCGGAAGGCGGTTCTCGCGTGAGGCGTAATCACGGGCGTAGAGGCGTAAACGTCGATTCACTTGCCCAACCGGACCCGACACTCCGAGCACTCGACACGCCGCCGAGTGTGCCGGGAGAGCGTCAGGAAGTGTACTGTACCAAAGTTGGGACAAAACATCCGGGAGAGATGTACATCGTCAGCGCCCATATGGATGGCAAAGGCTGGGGCGAGGCTGCAAACGATGATGGGTCGGGCACAGCTCTCGTGATGGAGCTAGCACGTATCTTCAGCTCGCCCAACGTTCAGACGGACCGCTCGATCCGTTTCATGCTCTGGAACAACGAGGAAACGGGATACAACGGGTCACTAGCCTATGTTGCCCAGCGGCAAGCTCTCCAAGGGAAGGAGTCCCCAGTCGGATCTGGCAAGTATCCCGAACCAAAGTGGTTAGGGGTGATTCAGCACGACATGATGATGTTTGACCACGGGATGCCCCGGTCTGACAGCTCGGTAAGCGATACCCAACGACCGGAGGCTGACATGAACATAGAATTCCAATCCGCCTCTAAGTTCGCGACAGAGTCACAACGGCTCGCTTGGGTGCTTGCAAACTCGAACGAGAAATATGCAACTGATTACCCCGCGACAGTCGGACAGCACATGACCAATACCGACTCTGGTCCCTTTCAAGACTTGGTTGCGTCGGTCAGCGTTCGGGAGAATGAACGCGGAGCACAAACCGGGGCAGGGTGGAATCCGCACTGGCATCAGCCGACGGATCTCTACAGCACGTATACCGACAGCGATTTCCGCCTCGGTCTGAACGCTGCGCAGACCACGCTAGGCGCGACTGCGACGCTAGCTGGCGCGAGTTTGGTGCGGTGATACCAGCGTGTGAATGGCTTGGCGTCTCGTTGTACGATTTATATGTACCGCCATCTTTCGGGAAGTCGAGTCGCGTAGGCGAGCCAAGCACCCCATGACCAAAATGCTTTGCCATCCCTCCGGTACCAGAATCGCGATGAAAAGAATTACTCTCATCATCATAGCAGCCGTATTAGGCTCCTTTGCTCCCCAACTCTCCAGTGCGCAGGACGCTGCGCGTTGGCAAAAAGAGGCTCAGAACGTGACGATCACCCGAGATGATTGGGGAATCGCGCACGTTTCCGGAAAGACCGATGCTGACGCAGTCTTCGGTATGATCTACGCCCAGGCCGAGGACGATTTCAATCGTGTCGAGACAAACTACTTGAACTCAATGGGCCGGCTGGCGGAGGCTGAAGGAGAATCCGCGATCTATCAGGACCTTCGCATGAAGCTGTTCATCGACCCCGATTCGATGAAGACGTTGTATGCGTCGAGTCCGGCATGGCTCAAGAAGTTGATGAATTCATGGGCTGACGGTCTGAACTACTACATGTACAAGCACCCCGATGTAAAGCCGCGCGCAATCAAGCACTACGAGCCGTGGATGGCACTCTCGTTCAGCGAAGGGAGCATTGGTGGCGACATCGGGCGTGTAAATCTCAAGCAGCTCCAGGCGTTCTACAGCGGCGGCCCCGTGACCGTCGAGCCCGCATCTGGCGTACTCCCACCGCCCGAGCCTGGTGGTTCGAACGGAATGGCGGTCGGACCGTCGAATACAGTCGATCACCATGCGCTGTTGTTGATCAATCCACACACGTCGTTCTTCTTCCGTTCAGAACTACAGATGACGAGCGATGAAGGACTCAACGCGTATGGCGCGGTAACGTGGGGTCAGTTCTTCGTGTATCAGGGCTTCAACACCCGCATCGGCTGGATGCACACGTCGAGTGCCGTGAACGCTGTCTCCGAGTTCCTTGAGACAGTTGAGAAGAAGGGCGATCGTTTCTACTACAAGTACGGCAGTGAAGAGCGGCCAATGGTCACGAAGCCCATCACCGTGCCATACAAGACCGCGAGCGGAATGGCCAACAAAACATTCACAGCCTATTACACTCTTCACGGCCCGGTTATCCGAAAGGCAGACGGTAGATGGGTGACGATCGCACTCATGAACCGTCCGCAGATAGCGCTGACACAGTCATATATGCGCACCAAGGCGATGAATTACAAGCAGTACAAGCAGACGATGGAGTTGCACGGGAATTCGTCCAACAACACCATCTACGCTGACGCCGACGGCAACATCGCGTACTTCCACGCTAACTATATCCCGCGGCGCGATACCTCTTTTGATTGGACACATCCCGTTGACGGGAGCAATCCGAAGACAGCATGGGGCCCGCTTCTCTCAGTAGATCAGACGCCACATCTGTTGAATCCGAAGAACGGGTGGCTGTACAACAGCAACAACTGGCCATGGTCCGCAGCCGGTGCGTACAGTCCCACGCAGAAGGATTTCCCGAGCTATGTTGATGTTGGAGTCGAATCTGCTCGCGGCTTGCACGCGATTCGCGTCCTCACTGGTAAGAACGACTTCACGATGGAATCACTGCGCGCTGCCGCATACGACAGTTATCTCCCGGCTTTCGAGAAGATGATCCCGCCGCTCCTCAAAGCCTGGGACGACGCTCCCGCGTCCAATCCGCTCAAGGCTAAATTGACCGATCAGATCGCTGTTCTCCGCAAGTGGGACTACAGGTGGGGCGTCAACTCAATCCCAACGTCGCTTGCGGTGTTCTGGGGTAGCGAGCTGAGCCGCAGCGTCAATCGGCGCGCGACTGCTGGCATGTCACCAGAGAAGTACGCGACCAATATGGCAACGCCACAGCAGCAGCTGGAAGCATTGTCGGCCGCTTCGGACGAACTCACGTTGGATTTCGGTACGTGGAAGACGCCATGGGGCGACATCAATCGCTACCAACGGAATAACGGCGACATAGTGCAGAAGTTCGATGACTCCAAGCCCAGCATTCCTGTCGGCTTCACGTCGTCGCTTTGGGGTTCGTTGGCCTCATTCGGCGCGCATGCGTATCCGGGAACCAAGAAATGGTACGGCACGAGCGGCAATAGCTTTGTCGCTGTGGTCGAGTTCGGCGACAGTGTGCGCGCGGTAGCAATTACGGCCGGCGGCGAGAGCGGTCATCCCAGCTCCTCGCATTTCAACGACGAGGCGGAACGGTACAGCACGGGCAATCTGCGACCGGTCTATTACTACTCATCGCAGTTGAAGGGGCACACCGAGCGCGTGTATCATCCGGGTAACTAACACTACTCCGCCAGGTTTAGTTGTACGCAGTAGGCTCGTAGGTGAGCCGCCCGTGACATTCCGGGCAGCGCAGATTGACGACAATGTGCATGTATAGTTAGTACTGAGTTTGCTCCCCCGGCTCCAGCAGCCCGCGTGCTCACAGGTCAGCTCGTCCGCGGCCATCACCACTTGAACTCTCCACATCGCCGACGGAGTATCATGCGTCACGCTTTCGCCAGTTCTTCGAACTGATTGATTCGGACATCTCCGTCTGGAAAACGCGCTACGATTTCGAGCTCACCACCCATGGCCTCTATGTACCGCCTGAGTGTGCTCACGTAGAGGTCGGTCCTGCGTTCAATTTTAGACACTTCCGGTTGCGTAGCCTCAAGCGCTTCGGCGAGTGTAGTCTGTGATAACTCGCGTGCACGCCGCAGGTCAGCGAGCGGCAGACCTTCGAGCATGGATTGAGTGCGCTTGGCAGCTCGCGCTCGCGTCTCGGCGGATGCCGTTGCTTTGATTTCCTTCCATGGCTTGGCCATGTTGCGTCCGTGGTTGATAGGTGGATTGAGCGGTCTCGTTCGATCCCTTCTCGTCGTCATCGAGGGCAGCGAACCAGTCGGCAAATGCGTCAGTGCCGTCGACCGGCGATGAACCCGGCAGCAGCATACTTAACCGCGCACCACTCACCTGTCCGCTTGCCTTGCCTGCGACACCGCTGTGACAGATGAGGCGGTGGTTGGAGAGCCGAACTTCGCCGTGCGTCCACTCTCCCGTTCGGCCCCTGGGCTGTTGACGCCAGTATCACCAGATAGTATCATCCATCGATATTACATGCAGGAGCGGGAATGTCTCGATGAGCAAACGCAAGCACGCCGAAATTCTGCGCGATATCTTCGCGCAGCCTGTTCCTGCAAACGTGCGTTGGAGCGATATCGAGTCGCTCCTCGAATTTCTTGGGGCGGAAATCGATGAAGGGAATGGATCAAGGGTGCGCGTTGCACTCAACGGCGTCCGGGCGGTGTTCCACAGACCGCAC